>Ga0209093_1000022_pt1 | contig 106936 bp, 97 predicted proteins | sample SidtaG_4_FD_187450 | JGI IMG/M metagenome (GOLD analysis project Ga0209093, IMG submission 187450) | Marine algal microbial communities from Sidmouth, United Kingdom - Sidmouth_Male1 metaG (SPAdes) (version 2) | ecosystem: Host-associated > Algae > Red algae > Unclassified | place: Sidmouth...
AGGTATTACCTTAACTTCAGTTTCTTTATTTTCCGTTGTTTTTGAGGTGTCGTTGGTTTGATAAGAGGCTTGTTCTTCAAGAATCTTAGAGATTAATTCCTGCTTTTTTAATTGACTAACCCTTTTTAATCCAATTTTTTTGGCAATTTCGTGTAAATCAGTAAGCTTTTTTGCTTTTAATTGGGAAATTTCGAACATTTAAATGTGTATGATGATAATGAAAACAGTCTTTTTTATTTAAAAAAATACCGTTATAGTTTTTGAAATTAATTACAACATCTAAGTGTTTGTGTTGTAATATCTTAATTGCGTTAAACAAATATAGTTTTTTTTTTAATCTAACAAAGTCTTTTATTAATAAAAAGAAAATGTAAATTTGTGACAGTTATCAAACAAAGTATGATTCAAAGAATTCAAACAATTTATTTATTTATCGCTTTTACTATAGCGGCTGTACTAACAAATGTTTTGTCTTTTTTTACAACAGAAAAAGATGGAGAAATCTTTTTATTTAATACTTTAACTCATAACTCAGTTCTTTTAAAATCCGTAGGGGTGTTTTTTGTTATTTCTTCAATTTTGTCTATTTTTTCTATCGTAAGCTTTAAAAAAAGACAGAATCAATTTGTAGCAAATAGAATAAACATCCTAACCAACTTCTATTTATTAAGTGTATTGGTATACGTGTCTCTAATGTTACCTGGAGAAATGCAAATTTCTGAGAAAGGTATTGGGATTTATTTTCCTATTGCAATTGTTGTTTTGCTAGTCATGGCAAACAAAGCAATTAAGAAAGATGAAGATCTTGTAAAATCTGTAGATAGGATCCGATAAGCTTAACATCTTAGTTTATTTAGTGCGACTAGAACCCCAAACCTCAGTGTTATGGGGTTTTTTTTATGCTGTATATTTGCTTCAGAGTTTCAATTATAAATTGTAATTTTGTAGTTCACAAAAAAGGGAATATGTTAGATAAGTTAAAAATAGTAAAACAACGTTTTGATGAAGTGTCGGATTTAATTATTCAGCCAGATATCATTATGGATCAAAAACGTTATGCAAAACTTAACAAAGAATATAAAGACCTAAGTAAGGTTGTAGAGAAAGGAAACGAATACGAAAATATAGTATCTAATATAGAAGAGGCTAAAGAAATTATAGCAGATGGATCTGATGCTGAAATGGTAGAAATGGCTAAAATGGAACTAGAAGAAGGAAACGAAAGAATCCCTGAGCTAGAAGAGGAAATTAAATTTATGTTAATACCTAAAGATCCTGAAGATGCTAAAAACGTAATTGTAGAGATTAGAGCGGGTACAGGAGGGGATGAAGCTAGTATTTTTGCAGGAGATTTGTATAGAATGTACACCAAGTATGCTTCTTCAAGAGGATGGAAGTGTGAGGTAGAGGATATTGCAGACGGAACTTCCGGAGGGTTTAAAGAAATTATTTTTAGTGTTTCTGGAGATGATGTGTATGGAGATTTAAAGTTTGAATCAGGAGTACATCGTGTACAACGTGTGCCTCAAACAGAAACGCAAGGGCGTGTACACACTTCTGCAGCAACAGTAATGGTATTGCCAGAGGCAGAAGAATTTGATATTGATATGAAGCAAAGTGATATTCGTGTGGATTATTTTTGTTCATCAGGTCCTGGAGGTCAATCTGTAAACACAACATATTCTGCTGTGCGTTTAACACACGTTCCATCTGGGTTAGTAGCACAGTGTCAAGATCAAAAATCTCAACATAAAAATAAAGACAAAGCCATGAAGGTGTTGCGCTCTCGTTTGTATGAGCAAGAATTAGAGAAAAAATTAGCGGCAGATTCAGCCAAAAGGAATTCTTTAGTTGCAAGTGGAGATAGATCTGCAAAGATTAGAACCTATAATTATCCTCAAGGTCGTGTAACAGAGCATAGAATAGGATTGACTTTATATGATTTGTCTAAAATTATTGATGGAGATATTCATAAAATTATAGATGAATTAAAATTGACAGAAAACACAGAAAAATTAAAAGAATTAGGGGAGGGAGTTCTTTAAAATTTATTTACGATATATTAAAAAAAGCTCGAAACAATTTATTGTTTCGAGCTTTTTTAATATCAAACTGTATACTTTAATTTTTTCTCAATGGCTTGAATAATATCTCCGGCAATATCTTTTCCTGTAGCAGTTTCAATTCCTTCTAAACCAGGAGAAGAGTTTACCTCTAATAATAAGGGACCTTTGTTGGAGCGAATTAAATCTACACCCGCAACAGGAAGGTTTAAAATTTTAGCAGATTTAAGAGCTAGTTTTTTCTCCTCAGATGTTATTTTTACAATCGAGGCAGTTCCACCTTGGTGTATGTTTGCTCTAAACTCTCCTTTTGCTGCACTGCGCTCTATGGATGCAACCACTTTGCCATCTACCACAAAACACCTTAAATCTTTACCGTTTGCCTCTTTTATAAATTCTTGTACCAAAATATTAGCATTTAAACTCTTAAAGGCGTTAATTACAGATTCCGCCGCTTTATTAGTTTCTGCCAGTACAACACCTTTTCCTTGAGTACTTTCTAACAATTTAATAATTAAGGGAGCTCCTCCAACCATATTAATCAAATCTTTGGTGTCTAAAGGCGATTTTGCAAAACCTGTAGTAGGAATGTGAATATCATCTTTAGAAAACAATTGAGAAGAAAATAATTTATCTCTAGAAGAGCTAATAGATTCTGCTTCGTTTAAACAATAGGTTCCTAGGCTTTTAAACATTCTTAAAATAGCACAACCATAAAAGGTCATACTTGTTTTAATTCTTGGAATTACGGCATCAAAATCATTAATTACATTTCCACCTCTGTATCTTATTTCGGGGGTAGCGGTATCTAATTTCATGTAACACTGTTGTACGTTTAAAAATACCATTTCGTGTCCTCTAGCAATACCCGCTTCCATCAATCTTTTATTAGAGTATAATTCAGGATTACTAGCCAAAACAGCAATTTTTAAGCCCGATTTTTTCATTACTAAAGATTCGTACTCTTTGTCAATAATTTCTTTAGGAATGTCTCCTAATAAAAACTCTTCAGCAGGGTTTACAATCATTCTGTTTTCCATTGCCTGTCTTCCTAAAAGCATTTTAAACTCCATGTTGTCTCTGGCAGCAAGTGTCAATTCAATATCCCATGTTTCGTTTCCCATAGTGATAGGAGAGCTAATTACATATCTTTTTTCAGCAACTCCAGAGGAGCTTTTAACAACTCTTGTTGTTATTATTTTAGCTTCACATTCTAAAGAAATACTTCTATTTTCTGTAATAGGTTGTACGTAAAAACGAACCCAATTCTCCTTGTTTTTTTTATAGGGAGTTATGTCTGTAGCTTGTATAGAAGATGTTTTTGCTCCAGAGTCTACCCTTGCTTTAATAGCGGAAATATTTAGTTCATCAAAACGACACCATTCTTGATTTCCTACAATTTTTAAATCACTCATTTTACTGTTTATTTTTTTTCGAATGTAATAGTATTTATGTTTATCTAACGTTAAAAAAATATAAAATTTAAAGCATTTAGATTTTATTTATTTTAATGCTTTTCAATTCATAATGAATTATTATATTTGTGCAAGTAAAGAAACATTATGAATTTAGTTAAGTTACATCATCACCACATTCAGTACTGCGCTTAAGCGAGTTGAAAGGATTGTGTTGTAATACAAACATATTTTTCAAACCCGTTTGAGCTATCTCAAACGGGTTTTTTATTTTAAAATTGAATATAAATTATATACTAAAATGAGCACGTTAAAAATCGCCATTCAAAAATCAGGAAGATTAAACGAAGAGTCTTTGCAACTATTAAAAGAGTGTGGGATTTCTATAGATCATCGTAATGCACAGCTAAAGGCTACCGCTAGAAATTTTCCTTTAGAGGTTTTTTATTTAAGAAATGGTGATATTCCTCAGTACTTAGAAGATGGTGTTGTAGATATTGCTATTTTGGGAGAAAATACATTGATAGAAAAAGGTGAAAATTTACCGATTGTAGAACGTTTAGGTTTTTCTAAATGTAAAGTATCATTAGCAGTTCCTAAAGATGTAGACTATAAGGATATTTCCTTTTTTGAAGGAAAGCGTATTGCTACTTCTTACACAAATACTTTAGAAAAGTATCTAAAAGAGAAAAAGATTAGCGCAACATATCATAAGATTGGTGGCTCTGTAGAAATTGCTCCAAATATTGGTTTGGCAGATGGTATTTGTGATATTGTGAGTTCTGGAGGAACTTTGTTTGCAAACGGATTAAAAGAAGCAGAAGTAATGTTTTGGTCTGAGGCTGTTTTAACAAAATCTCCAATTTTATCAGTAGAGAAACAAGCATTGTTAGATAAATTACAATTTAGAATTCAAGCAATATTAAAAGGAAGAGCTTATCGTTATGTGTTGCTAAATGCACCTAATCATAAACTGGAGGAAATCATTAAAGTAATTCCTGGAATGAAATCACCAACAGTTTTGCCATTGGCAGAAAAGGGGTGGAGTTCTGTACATACGGTAATTCCTAAAAACAAATTCTGGGAAATTTTAGATGAATTAAAAGCTTTGGGAGCAGAAGGGATTTTAACAACCGAGATAGAAAAAATGGTTCTATAAATAGTACAAAGTAAGAAGTACAAAGTACAAAGTTAGCAAAGCTACGGTACTCAATACTCTATACTTAGTACTCAGTACTAAATAATATGAAAACATATACAAACCCTGCAAAAAATACTTGGGCAACCATAATCAAACGCCCAGAAAAGGAAGCAAATACATTGGGAGCTACCGTAAAAAGTGTTTTTGATGATGTAAAAGCAAATGGAGATGAAGCTTTAAGAGTATATACTCAAAAGTTTGATGGTGTTGCATTGTCAAATCTAAAAGTTTCTCAACAAGAAATAGACGCTGCAATTTCTTTGGTTTCAGAAGAGTTAAAAGCGGCCATTGCATTGGCCAAGAACAATGTAGAAAAGTTTCATGAATCTCAAAAAATAGAAAAACAAATAATTTCTACGGTAAAAGGGGTAGATTGTTGGCAAGAAATGAAACCTATAGAAAAAGTAGGTTTGTACATTCCAGGAGGTTCAGCACCTTTATTTTCTACCATTTTAATGTTAGGAGTACCTGCTAAAATTGCTGGAGCTACAAAAATAGTATTGTGTACGCCTCCATCAAAAGACGGAACGATCCATCCCGCTATATTGTTTGCCGCTCAGCTGGTAGGAGTTACAGAAATATACAAGTTAGGTGGGATTCAAGCCATTGCTGCTATGACGTATGGAACAGATTCTGTGCCAGGTGTTTATAAAATTTTTGGACCAGGAAACCAGTTTGTAACCGCCGCAAAACAATATGCCCTAACACAAGGTTTGGCCATTGATATGCCCGCTGGGCCTAGTGAGGTAATGGTGGTGGCAGATAAAAATGCAGATGCTAGTTTTGTGGTGGCAGATTTGTTATCGCAAGCAGAGCACGGAGCAGATAGCCAAGTAATTTTGGTAACAGCATCTCAACAATTAATTGATAAAGTACAAGTTGAATTAGAGAAACAATTAGCAGAGTTGCCAAGAAAAGAAGTAGCCGCATTGGCTATAGAAAATTCAAGTGCTATTTTAATAGATAGTATTGAGGATCAAAATGAGTTGATTAATGAATATGCTCCCGAACATTTAATTTTAAACGTATTAAAAGAGGACGTGTATTTAGATAAAATTGTAAATGCAGGTTCCGTTTTTATAGGGCCTTTAACACCAGAAAGTGCTGGTGATTATGCATCAGGAACCAACCATACATTACCTACTAATGGGTATGCAAGAATGTATAGTGGTGTAAACTTAGATGCGTTTACAAAGAAAATTACATATCAAAAAATTTCAGCAAAAGGAATACAAAATATTGGACCTGCTATTGAATTAATGGCAGCTGCAGAAGGTTTAGATGCACATAAAAATGCAGTTACCTTGCGATTAGAGAGTCTAAAAGAGTAGTATATTTAGTAATAAGTAGTCTGTTACGTGTAGCGGTGCTATCTTTGTTCTAATTACTCAATACAAAAACCAGTTAAATGTAGCAGTGCAAACTAACTACTCAATACTTATAAAACATGGGTAATAAGTTTCAAAATTATTTAGAAGAGCATCAAAAGGTTCTTGGGTTTATAGGAACTCCTATAGCAATTATTATGTTTGCTTCTTTAATAGAAGTATTGCTTTCTAATTTAAGAGGAGAAAGTAATATCATTATTCAGCCTTTGGCTACCGCAGTAAACGGATTTGTTTGGACATTGTATGCCTACGGACGTAAAGATTATTTTTTGCTAATACCAAATGTATTGGCACTAGTGTTAGGTACTGTTACAAGTGTTGTAGCATTTATATAAAAGATTATGAGTTTTGATTTAAATAAAATAGTAAGACAAAATGTAGTTGCCATGAAAGCTTATTCTTCTGCTAGAGATGAGTTTCAGGGAGCTACCGATGATATGGTGTTTTTAGATGCGAATGAGAACCCGTTTGAAAACGGAGTAAATCGTTATCCAGACCCTATGCAAAGAACTGTTAAATTAGAATTGGCAAAAATTAAAGGGGTTGCTCAAGAAAATATTCTATTAGGAAACGGATCTGATGAGGTAATAGATTTGATTTTTAGAGCTTTTTGTGAGCCCAATCAAGACAATATTATCACCTTACCGCCATCATACGGAATGTATGATGTTTCTGCAAATCTAAATTGTGTAGCGCGTAAAGAAATTTATTTGACTACGGATTTTCAGCCAGATGTTAAAAAAGTATTAAAAGCAGTAGACAACAATACCAAGGTGATTTTTTTATGTTCACCAAACAACCCATCAGGAAACTTATTTGATTATGCCAATGTAAAAGCTCTTGTAGAAGGTTTTAACGGATTGGTAGTAATTGATGAGGCTTATATAGATTTTGCTTCTGAACCAAGTTGGGTAGCACGTTTGCAAAAGCACCCAAATTTAATAGTGAGTCAAACCATGTCCAAGGCTTTTGGAATGGCAGGAATCCGTTTAGGGGTTTGTTATGCCTCTAAAGAGATTATTGCAATTTTAAATAAAATAAAGCCTCCTTACAATGTAAATCAACTAACGCAACAAAAAGCATTAGAGCGTTTGTTGGCTTATGAAGATGTACAAGAAGAAATTGAAGCTATTTTGGTAGAGCGTGATCATTTAGAAATAGCCTTAAAAGAGGTTTCTTTTATAGAAAAAATATATCCAAGCGATGCTAATTTTTTATTGGTTAAGGTAGATGATGCTACCCAACGTTACAACCAATTGATAAAAAAAGGGATTGTGGTACGTAACAGAACCACACAGGCTTTGTGTAAAAATACATTGCGTTTTACCGTAGGAACCATACAAGAAAACATTGCCTTAATAAAGGCTTTACAAGAAATATAGCAGTACAAAGCACATAAAAAGTACAAGGCTAACGTAGCTACAAAAATTTAATACTTAAAACTAGTTACTTAATACAAATAAAAAAGATGAAAAAAGTTTTATTTATAGATAGAGATGGTACTTTATGTATTGAACCACCTGTTGATTATCAATTAGACAGTTTAGAAAAATTAGAATTCTACCCTAAAGTATTCCGTTATATGGCAAGAATTGCCGAAGAATTGGATTACGAATTGGTAATGGTTACCAATCAAGATGGTTTGGGAACCGATTCTTTTCCCGAGGATACTTTTTGGCCAGCCCAAAATAAAGTGATAGAAGCCTTTAAAAACGAAGGTGTTGTTTTTAGTGCTGTGCATATAGACAAAACTTTTCCTCACCAAAATGCGGAGACTCGTAAACCAAGAACAGGTTTGTTAACCCAATATTTTGACAAAGAGCAATACGATTTAGAAAACTCTTTTGTACTGGGCGATAGAATTACGGATATGGAATTGGCAAAGAATTTAGGAGCTAAAGGAATCTTTTTATCAGAAAATATAGAATTAGGAGCCGATGAGGTAGAGGCAGATGTAAAAGCCATTCAAGATAGCATTGCGTTAACTTCTACAGATTGGAAAACTATTTATGAGTTTTTAAAATTAGAAGATAGAGTTTCTGAAATTACCAGAAATACCAACGAAACTAAAATTTACATCAAACTAAATTTAGATGGTTCTGGTAATAACAACATTTCTACAGGCGTCAAGTTTTTTGATCATATGTTAGATCAAATTGGTCGTCATGGAGTTATGGATTTAACTGTAAAAGTAGATGGAGATTTAGAGGTAGATGAACATCATACTATTGAAGATACCATGATTGCTTTGGGAGAATTGTTTCATAAAGCTTTGGGTAATAAATTAGGAATAGAACGCTATGGATTTTGCTTGCCAATGGACGATTGTTTAGCACAAGCCTCTGTTGATTTTGGAGGAAGACCTTGGTTGGTTTGGAAAGCAGATTTTAACAGAGAAATGATTGGAGACATGCCTACAGAAATGTTTTTACATTTGTTTAAATCGTTTACAGATGGAGCAAAATGTAATTTAAACATCAAAGCAGAAGGAGATAATGAGCATCATAAAATAGAAGGAATTTTTAAAGCTTTTGCCAAGGCGATGAAAATGGCCGTAAAACGTGATGCAAATAAAATGTTTTTACCAAGTACAAAAGGCGTTCTTTAGAACGCAGTGCAGCGTACAAAGTAATGGGTACAAAGTTTTTTTATGATTACCCTAAACTCAATACTTAGTACTTGCTACTAAATACTAAAAAGAATGAAAATAGTAATTATTAACTACGGAGCAGGAAACATACAATCTATCCAATTTGCGATTGAGCGTTTGGGATACCAAGCCGTTTTGAGCAACGATGTAGAAGAAATAAAGAGTGCAGATAAAGTTATTTTTCCAGGAGTAGGAGAGGCAAGTTCTGCCATGAAAATGTTGCAGGCAACTGGATTAGATACTTTAATTCCAACATTAACACAACCGGTTTTAGGTATCTGTTTAGGAATGCAATTAATGTGTAATCACTCAGAAGAAGGAGATACAAAAGGATTGGGGGTTTTTAATGTGGATGTAAAAAGATTTGAAAACATTGTAAAAGTGCCACAAATAGGATGGAATCAAATTAACGGATTGGCTTCTAAACTTTTTAACGATGTAAAAGAAGGAGCTTACATGTATTTGGTGCACAGCTATTATGCATCCATTACAAAAGAGACCATTGCAACAACAGAATACGGAGTGCAATATGCTACAGCTTTGCAAAAAAACAACTTTTATGGCGTGCAGTTTCACCCAGAAAAAAGTAGCACTGATGGAGCAAAAATTTTAGAGAATTTTTTGAATTTATAGACATTGGAACAAGGTAGTTGGATATTGAATTTCCAAATACCTACTATCAATTGCCAAATACCAAACAAAATGAGAATAATACCAGCCATAGATATTATAGACGGGCAATGCGTACGTTTATCAAAAGGAGATTACAACACTAAAAAAGTATACAACAAAAATCCGTTAGAAATTGCTAAGCAGTTTGAGGCTCACGGAATAGAGCATTTGCATTTGGTAGATTTAGACGGAGCAAAAGCAAGCCATATTGTAAATCATAAGATTTTAGAAACCATAGCTACTAAAACGTCTTTAAAAATTGATTTTGGAGGGGGGTTAAAAACGGATGAGGATTTAAAAATTGCATTTGAATCTGGAGCAAAACAAATAACTGGAGGAAGTATTGCAGTAAAAAATCCAACCATATTTAAAAATTGGATCTCTAAATTTGGAGCAGATAAAATTATTTTAGGAGCGGATGCAAATAACGAAAAAATAGCCATTAGTGGATGGTTAGAAGAGTCTGATGAAGATTTAATTCCATTTATTAAAGGTTATCAAAAAGAAGGAATACAATATGTAATTTGTACAGATATTGCCAAAGATGGAATGTTGCAGGGGCCTTCTTTTAATTTGTATGAAAAAATACTTAAAGACTGCCCGCAAGTAAAGTTGATTGCAAGTGGAGGGATTTCTACTTTTAACGAATTGCCTAAATTGGCAAAGTTAGGTTGCGAAGGTACCATTGTTGGAAAAGCTATTTACGAAAATAGAATTAGTTTAAAGCAATTGGAAGATTTTATTGTAAGTACAAAGTAAAAAGTACGGAGTACAAAATTTTGTACACTACTTAATACACTGTGCTTAGTACTTAATACTAAGAAAGATGTTAGCAAAAAGAATAGTTCCTTGTTTGGACATTAAAAATGGACGTACCGTAAAGGGAGTTAATTTTGTAGATTTAAGAGATGCAGGAGATCCTGTAGAATTGGCAAAAAAATATGCTGCAACTGGAGCAGATGAATTGGTGTTTTTAGATATTTCTGCAACCGAAGAGCGTAGAAGAACTTTAGTGAATTTGGTAAGAGACGTTGCTGCTCAAGTAAACATTCCGTTTACAGTAGGTGGAGGAATTTCATCAGTAAAAGATGTAGATATCTTGTTGCAAAACGGAGCAGATAAAGTATCTGTAAATTCATCAGCAGTAAAAAGACCAAAATTGGTGAATGAGTTGTCTCAAAAATTTGGTAGTCAATGTGTAGTAGTTGCTATTGATGCTAAAAAAATTGAAGGAGAATGGATTGTTCATTTGGTAGGAGGAAAAGTACCTACAGAACTAAATTTATTTGATTGGGCAAAAGAAGTGGAACAAAGAGGGGCAGGAGAAATTTTGTTTACCTCTATGAATAATGACGGAACCAAAGATGGCTTTGCAAACGATGCATTGGCTCGTTTGTCAGAAGAGTTAAATATTCCCATTATCGCAAGTGGTGGAGCTGGAAACGTTCAACATTTTATAGATACTTTTAAAGATGGAAAAGCAGATGCGGCTTTGGCAGCAAGTGTGTTTCATTTTCAAGAAATTGAAATTCCTGATTTAAAGCAAGAGTTAAAAAAGCAGGGAATTCCTGTAAGATTATAAATTTATGGAAAATAGAATTACAGTATTTGTACCTTCATACAATAGGGCAGACTATTTGCCCATATTGTTTAAATCGCTAGCAATACAAGATTACAAACAGTTTAAAGTACTGCTTATAGATGATGGTTCTATTGATAATACAAAGGAAGTAGTTAAGGAGTGGAAGAACAAAGAACAATTTGATATTAGATATATATATCAAAAAAATGGAGGAAAACATGTTGCATATAATAAAGCTATTGAGGAAGTAGATACGGAATTGTTTGTGGAAATGGATTCTGATGATTACTTTTTGCCAACTGCTTTAAGTGAAATAATTAAAGCTTGGGACGCTTGTGCTAAGGAAACTATTGGAAACATTCAGTTCTTATGTAGGTATGAAGATGGTCAATTAATTGGAGGAGAATTTGTAAAAGATATATCTAATAACTTTGAAATTAGAAGGATAGACAAGGTAAGAGGCGATAAAATTATGGCTTTTGATGTTTCTAAACTAAAAGAGTTTTCTTTTCCAAAAGACATAAAAGGAGAGTTTGTCATTATGTCTATTTTGCATAATAGAGTCTCTTCTAAGTACAAAGTAAAGTGTGTTAATGAGGTAATAGCTGTTAAAGATTATTTAGAAGGAGGTATTACAAGTAGTTTAAAAAAGGAAACAAAGCCAAGGGTACAGTCGTTTGCTGTGTTGTATAACGAGTATAATTACTTTAAACTTACACTTGGCAAATACTTATTTTACAATAGTAAGTACGTTAAAAACTCTTTATTGGCTAAAAAAAGTATTAAGGAAATTTTTAAAAACGCTATCAATCGTAAAGCTATATTTATAATATCTTTTGTACATGGATATTTAGCCTATCTAGCAAAAAGAATAAAAAAATAATACCCAAATGGAAATTAAATTTGATGAAAAAGGACTGGTTCCTGCAATTATACAAGATGCAGAAACCAAAAATGTGTTGATGTTAGGATATATGAATCAAGATGCATTTAATAAAACATTGGCAACTAATAAAGTTACCTTTTATAGCAGGTCTAAACAACGTTTGTGGACAAAAGGAGAAGAAAGTGGTAATTTTTTAGAGTTAATTTCCATTAAAAACGATTGTGATAAAGATACGTTGTTAATTCAAGCCAAGCCAAAAGGACCAACTTGCCACAAAGGTGATGACAACTGTTGGGCAGAAGAGAACATAGAAAATTTTGGCTTTTTATCCACCTTAGAAAATACAATTGCAGAGCGTGTTAAGAATAAAGATGTTCAAAAATCGTATGTAGCTAGTTTGTTTGCCAAAGGGATTAATAAAGTAGCACAAAAAGTAGGAGAAGAAGCTGTTGAAACGGTTATTGAAGCCATGGATACAAATGATGAGCTATTTTTATATGAGGCGGGAGATTTATTATTTCACTACTTAATGCTATTACAAGCAAAAGGATTTACCTTAAAAGACATTACGGCTGAATTGAGAAAACGTCAAAAGTAAATTGTTTATAAAAAGTACATTCAAGCCCAAGAAATTCTGTTTTTTAGGGCTTTTGTTTTTTATGTTTGCAAACCATTTTACAATATGAAAGACACAATCAAACATCAAGGTTTAAGAAATAGATTAATTTCTACATTACAAGCAAAAGGAGTTACAGATCCTGCGGTTTTAGCAGCAATCAAAGAAATTCCAAGGCATTTGTATATGGATAGTGGCTTTGAAGAGTATGCTTATCAAGATGTAGCTTTCCCTATTGCTGCGGAACAAACCATATCGCAGCCCTATACGGTAGGTTTCCAGTCTCAGCTGCTAGAAATAAAACCAAAAGATAAAATATTAGAAATAGGAACAGGCTCAGGCTATCAAACAAGTGTTTTGGTTCGTTTAGGAGCGCGCGTGTATACTATTGAAAGACAACAAGAATTATTTAAAAAAACAGAAAAATTACTTCCTAAACTAGGATACGTACCTAAGTGTTTTTATTTTGGAGATGGTTACAAAGGTTTGCCTAATTTTGCACCGTTTGATAAAATTATAGTAACCTGTGGAGCACCATTTATTCCTAAAAGTTTGTTAGCGCAATTAAAAATTGGCGGAAGAATGGTAATTCCCGTAGGAAATAAACAACAAATGATGACTTTGATAAGACGTAATTCTGCTAAAGAATTTGATAAACAAATTATAGAAGAATGTGCTTTTGTACCTATGCTAACAGACAAAAGACTTAAAAACTTTTATTAAATTTTTAAACAAACCAATTTTTTAGAAAACGTACCATATCTTTAGTACGTTTTGCTTTAAATCAATATAAAAAAGTAATGTATATAAGTACTTTTTAGTATTTATACATAAAACACACCCAAAACAGATAATTTTTAAAAATGATAATAATTTTGATGTAAACTATATTGTAGACTTAACGTTTTGGCTTACATGCTTTAGTTTTTGGGGTTAAAAATAGCACACGGAATAATCATTTCTTCTAAAGAAACTCCTCCATGCTGATAGGTGTCTTTATAGTATTTTGTGTAGTGGTTTTGATTGTTTGGAAACACAAAAAACAAATTGTCTTTAGCAAATATAAAAGAACTATTTATGTGTTCTTGTGGTAAAAAAATATGTTTAGGATTGTGTTCTGCATACACATCTTTATCCTGATAGGTAATACTTCTTCCTGTTTTGTATCTTAAGTTAGATGCAATGGCTTTGGTACCTATAACCTGCGTAGGTTTACTACAATTAATAGTTCCATGATCTGTAGTTAAAATTAATTTTACCTTGTCTTTATGTGCTTTTTTAATCAACTCTAACATAGACGAATTTAAAAACCACGTTTCTGTTAAGGCTCTGTATGCTTTGTCATTAATAGTTAATTCTTTAATTACTTTGGTATCTGTTTTTGCGTGTGATAGCATATCTACAAAATTAAAAACCACTACATTAAACTTGTTGTTTATATATTGATTGTAGTTATACACCAACTCTTTTCCTGTCTTAGAATTGGTGATTTTATGGTAAGAAAAAGTATAGTCCTTATTAAGACTTTTCAGTTGTCGTTTTAAAAACTCTTCTTCTTGCATATTTTTACCACCTTCGTCATTTTCGTTTAGCCAAATATCTTTATGTTTGGTGGACATTTCAAGCGGTGTTAAACCAGAAAAAATAGCATTCCTAGCATAATGTGTAGCCGTAGGTAAAATACTGTAAAAGGGAGTTTCTTCTTGTTTTTTGTAATAATTAGCAATGTTTTTTTCAATCATTACATATTGATCATAGCGTAAATTATCAACTAGAATTACTAAAGATTTTTCATTTTTATCTATTTCAGGTAAAATTACTTGTTTAAACAAGTGGTGAGATAGAATGGGAGCATCCTTGTCATAAAACCAATTGGCATAATTATTTTTAATAAATTTAAAAAATATTTGGTTTGCTTCTTGTTTTTGACTCTCTAAAATACCTAACAAACCAGCATCATCTATGTTTTCTAATTCCAACTCCCAATGCACTAATTTTTTATAAATCTCTATCCACTCATCATAAGAATTAATCTGAGCTAATTCCATAGAAATTTTTCTAAACTCTTGTTGGTAATTAATAGTTGTTCTTTCACTTATCAATCGGTTGTGGTCTAAATTCTTTTTTAGACTTAACAATATTTGATTAGGGTTTACAGGCTTAATTAAATAATCTGCAATTTTAGAACCAATAGCCTCTTCCATTAAATACTCTTCCTCACTTTTAGTAATCATAATAATAGGAATATTAGATGAAATATTTTTGATAGCCGTTAAGGTCTCTAAACCAGACAAACCAGGCATGTTTTCATCTAAAAAAATAACATCAAAACTATTTACCTCTACCAAATCTAAAGCATCAGCGCCGTTGGTACAAGGGGTTACAGTATAGTTTTTCTTTTCTAAAAAAAGAATATGTGGTTTTAATAAGTTGATTTCATCATCAACCCAAAGGATTTGAATTTTATTCATTGTAGAGAATCTGTTAAATTACAAAATATAAAGAGTTTAGATGTTTATATTTGCATTGCAATCTTAAATATACAAAAATTGAATAGCTTGGCGCCTAAAGTTAAAATTATAAACGATCCCATCTATGGATTTATTACAATTCCAAACAAATTAATGTTTGATTTGATGGAGCATCCTTATTTTCAGCGTTTAAGAAGAATTACACAAATGGGAATGTCTAATTTGGTATATCCAGGCGCACATCATACCCGTTTTCATCATGCAGTAGGTTGCACACATTTAATGCAAAAAGCAGTAACAGTACTAAGAAACAAAGGTATTAAAATATCAGAAGAAGAAAAAACAGGGGTCTGTATTGCTATTTTATTACACGATATTGGGCATGGTCCTTATTCTCATGCTTTAGAGCACAGTATTGTAGACGGAGTAAGTCATGAGGATATTTCTTTAATTTTTATGAAAGAGTTAAATAAAGAATTTAATGGAACTTTAGACTTAGCTATACAAATTTTTGAAGGAAAGTACCACCGAAGTTTTCTAAATCAGTTGGTATCTAGTCAATTAGATGTTGATAGGATGGATTATTTAAAAAGAGATAGCTTTTATACAGGTGTTGCAGAAGGGAACATAAGTTCAGAACGTTTGATAGATATGTTGTTTGTTGTAGATGATAGATTGGTGGTAGAAGAAAAAGGAATTTATTCTGTAGAAAAATTTATTGTAGGAAGAAGGTTGATGTATTGGCAAGTGTATTTGCATAAAACAGGTGTAGTTGCAGAAAAAATGTTAGTAAATTTGTTAGCTAGAGCAAAGTTTTTAGCAAAAAAAGGAGTGAATTTACCCTCTAGTAAGGCTTTGCATTACTTTTTATATAAAGAGATAGACAAAGAATTTAATCTAGAGACTTTAAAAACCTTTTCTAAATTAGATGATTGCGATATTTTATCTGCAATTAAAGACTGGATTAGTCATGAAGACAAAATTTTATCAAAATTATCAGAAATGATTATCAATAGAAAATTGTTAAAAGTACAATTAAGTAACAAACCTTTTACAAAAGAATATATTTCTTTGGTAAAGAACCATATGGTGCAAGAAGGTTACACACAAGAAGATTTAAAGTACTTTTTTATAAAAGATACTGTTGTAAATCAGGCATATAATGCAAATAAAAGTAAAATATATTTGTATTATAAAACAGGAAAATTTTTTGATATTGTAGAGGCTTCAGATCAATTAAACATACAAGCATTAACAAAACCAGTTGTAAAATATTTTCTTTGCTATCCTAAAGGACTTAAAATAGTATAAATTTAATTTAATTTTATACTTTTGCTAGTAATGGAATTTAAAGCAACGCAGATAGCTGAAATATTAGGAGGTGAAATCATTGGAGATCCATCTACCACAGTTTCTAAACTGTCTAAGATAGAAGAAGGAGAAACGGGATCTATGACTTTTTTGTCAAATCCTAAATATACCCAATACATATATAACACAAAAGCATCTGTTGTTATTGTTAATAAAACCTTTGAAGCCACAAGCGATATTTGTGCAACCTTAATTAAGGTTGATGATGCCTACCAAGCTTTTACTCAAATATTAGAGTTTTATAATGAGTATAAAAATCAAAAAACAGGAATAGAATCTCCTGTAAGTATTGTAAAGTCTGCAAAAATAGGAAACGATGTTTATATAGGAGCTTTTGCCTATATAGGAGAAAACGCAATTATAGGAGATCACGTAAAAATATACCCTAACTGTTATATTGGAGATCATGTTACCATAAAAGAGAACACTACTCTTTATGCAGGGGTTAAAGTATATGCAGATTGTATAATAGGGGAAAATTGCAAAATACATGCAGGTACCGTTATTGGTTCTGATGGATTTGGTTTTGCACCTACAGATTCTGGAGAATATAAATCAATTCCACAAATAGGTAATGTAATTTTAGAAGACAATGTAGAAATTGGTGCCAATGCTACTTTAGATAGAGCTACTATGGGGTCTACACTTGTTAAAAAAGGAACCAAAATAGATAATTTAGTTCACCTGGCTCATAATGTAGTTGTTGGTAAAAATACCGTAATAGCAGCACAAACTGGTGTTGCAGGTTCTAGTTCTATTGGAGATAATTGTATGTTTGGTGGGCAAGTAGGAGTATCTGGTCACATAAGCGTAGGGAATGGTGTAAAGATTTCAGCAAAATCTGGAGTTACAAGAAATATAAAAGAAAACTTAGTTTTAAGAGGTATACCCGCAATGGAATACAATGCGTATAATAAGTCGTACGTATTATTTAAAAAACTACCAGAGATAATAAAAGAATTAAAGAACAATTAAGTTTATAAAAGTATATATAGGATGCAAAAACAAAAAACAATTCAGAAGGAAGTTACATTAACAGGTGTGGGTCTTCACACAGGTAAAGATGTTACAATGGTGTTTAAACCAGCTCCAGAGAATTACGGTTATGCATTTGTTCGTGTAGATGTAGAGGGAACTCCTACTATTGAGGCTAGAGTAGAATATGTTACAGAAACAGAAAGAGGCACCAATTTAGAAAAAAACGGAATTAGTATCAACACTTCAGAGCATGTATTAGCTGCCGCTGTGGGTTTACAAATAGACAATCTAATTATAGAGATTGATGGATCAGAGCCACCTATTATGGATGGTTCTTCAAAATACTTTGTAGAAGCACTAGAGAAAGCAGGATGTATTGAACAAGAGGCGTGTATTAACGAGTATATTGTAAAAGAGATTATATCTTACAAAGATAACGCTACAGGGAGTGAAATTATTTTAATGCCTTCAGATAAATATGAAGTAATTACTATGGTAGATTTTGGTACCAAAATAGTAGGAACTCAAAATGCAACTTTAAATGATATCTCAAGTTTTAAACAAGAAATTTCTGCGGCCAGAACTTTTAGTTTTTTGCATGAATTAGAAATGTTGTTAGAGCACAATTTAATTAAAGGAGGAGATTTAAACAATGCTATTGTATATGTAGATAAAGAAATTTCTAACAAAACTTTAGAGAAATTAAAAAAGGCTTTTGGTAAAGACGAAATAAAAGTAACACCAAATGGAATTTTAGATAATTTAGAATTGCACTGGCCTAACGAAGCCGCAAAACACAAATTATTAGATGTAATAGGAGATTTAGCTTTAGTAGGAACTAGAATTAGAGGTAAAGTTATAGCAACCAAACCAGGTCATAGAATAAACACGCTGTTTGGAAAACACTTATCTTCAATTATAAAAAAAGAAAAAAGAAGTGGGGTTCCTGATTACGACCTAAACCAGCCACCATTAATGGATATTCATAAAATTATGAGTATTTTACCACACAGACCTCCATTTTTATTAATTGATAGAATTTTAGATTTGGGTAAAGATTTTGTAGTAGGAATGAAAAATGTTTCTATGAACGAACCTTTTTTTGTGGGGCATTTTCCAGAAGCACCCGTAATGCCAGGGGTATTGCAGATAGAAGCCATGGCTCAATGCGGTGGAATTTTGGTGCTAAGTACTGTTCCAGATCCTGAAAATTATTTAACATATTTTATGAAAATGGACAATGTTAAATTTAAACAAAAAGTGTTGCCAGGTGATACTATAATTTTTAAAGCAGAATTAATATCGCCAATCCGTAGAGGAATCTGCCACATGAAATCTGTAGGTTATGCCAACGGAAAAGTAGTAGTAGAAGCTGAATTAATGGCACAAATAGCAAAGAAAAAATGAATCAACCCTTAGCGTATGTACACCCAGGAGCAAAAATAGCTCGTAATGTAGTAATAGAGCCCTTTACAACAATACATAACAATGTAAAAATTGGATCGGGTACTTGGATTGGGTCCAACGTTACAATTATGGAGGGAGCTATTATAGGAGAAAATTGCAAAATTTTTCCTGGAGCTGTCATTTCAGCGGTACCACAAGATTTAAAATATGACGGTGAAGAAACCACAACAATAATAGGAAACAATGTAACTATTAGAGAGTGTGTAACCATTAACAGAGGAACCTCTGATAGAATGAAAACCGTGATAGGGGATAACTGTTTAATTATGGCTTATTGCCATATTGCACATGATTGTATTGTAGGCGATAACTGTATTTTTTCTAATGGAAGTACATTAGCAGGACATGCCAACGTTGGAAGTAACGTAATTTTGGCGGGAATGACAGCAATACACCAATTTTGTTCTATTGGAGATCATGCTTTTGTAACCGGTGGTTCTTTAGTAAGAAAAGATGTACCTCCTTTTGTAAAAGCAGCAAGAGAACCTTTGTCTTACGTAGGTATCAACTCTGTAGGGTTAAGAAGAAGAGGGTTTTCTGTAGAAAAAATTAGAGAAATTCAGAACATTTATAGAATTTTATTTCAGAGTACGTACAACAATTCTCAAGCAATTGGAATTATAGAAGCTGAAATGGAAGCTACTAGTGAAAGAGATGATATTATAAGATTCATCCAAACCTCTCAAAGAGGAATTATGAAAGGGTATTTTAATAATTAAGAAAACATAAAATAGATGGCAACTACATCAGATATTAGAAACGGATTGTGTATTGTATATAATAGTGATACTTATAAAGTTGTTGAATTTCAACACGTAAAGCCTGGAAAAGGACCCGCTTTTGTAAGAACTAAATTAAAAAGTTTAACATCAGGAAAAGTAGTAGATAATACTTTTTCTGCTGGACATAAAATAGAAGAAGTTAGAGTAGAAACCCGAAAGTATCAATATTTATATGCAGAAGGAGATACTTTTAACTTTATGAATACAGATGATTACAATCAAATTACTTTAGAAAGATCTGCGCTAGACGCTCCAGATTTGTTAAAAGAAGGTGAAATTGTAACCATTATTGTTCGTTCTGAAGATGAATTACCCTTGTCTGTAGATATGCCACAATCTGTAATTTTAGAAGTAACTTATACAGAGCCTGGTGTAAAAGGAAACACTGCTACCAATGCAACAAAACCTGCTACTGTAGAAACAGGTGCTTCTGTAAATGTTCCTTTGTTTATTAACGAAGGAGATAAAATTAAGATAGAAACTGCTAAAGGAACATATCAAGAGAGAATTAAACAATAGTTTATTCTTATCTTATTTAGAAGATTAGAGAATCCTACAAAAGTCCAATTGAGAAAATCTTAATTGGACTTTTGTTATATTACAAATCCATACAGAAAGTTTATATTTACATTTTTAAAATAAATAGAATTTTATGAGCTTATTTAAAAATCAGCCTTTAAAAATATACAACTCAATCACAAAATTAAAAGAACCTTTTGTATCTGTTACAGAAGGAAATGTAGGAATGTATGTTTGTGGACCTACCGTGTATAGCAATGTACATTTAGGAAACGTACGCACATTTATGAGTTTTGATATGGTGTTTCGTTATTTACAGCATTTAGAGTATAAGGTTAGATATGTAAGAAATATTACGGATGCGGGTCATATGGAAGACGATGCAGATGAAGGAGAGGATAAAATAGCCAAAAAAGCACGTATAGAAAAAATAGAACCTATGGAGGTGGTACAACGTTATACGTTAGATTTTCATAGAGTTTTAGAAAAACTAAACAATTTACCACCAAGCATAGAGCCTACGGCAACAGGGCATATTATAGAGCAAATAGAAATTATTAAAGATATTTTGCACAAAGGCTTGGCTTATGAGATTAACGGTTCTGTATATTTTGATGTATTAAAGTACAACAAAACCAAAACGTATGGAATTTTATCAGGAAGAAGAATAGAGGATGCTGTTCATAATACAAGAGTTTTAGACGGGCAATCAGAAAAGAAAAACCCACAAGATTTTGCTTTATGGAAAAAAGCAAGCCCTCAGCATATTATGCGTTGGCCTTCTCCTTGGGGAGATGGTTTTCCGGGTTGGCATTTAGAGTGTACTGCTATGAGTACAAAATATTTGGGTGAAAAATTTGACATTCATGGCGGAGGAATGGATTTAAAATTTCCACATCACGAATGTGAAATAGCCCAAGCAGAGGCTTGTAATGGTCACAATCCTGTAAATTATTGGATGCATGCCAATATGTTGACCCTAAATGGACAAAAAATGTCTAAATCTACAGGCAATAATATTTTACCAAACGAAATATTTTCTGGAGAAAACACCATTTTATCAAAACCATTTTCGCCATCCGTAGTCCGTTTTTTTATGATGCAAGCGCATTATAGAAGTATTTTAGATTTTTCTTCAGAAGCATTAGAAGCATCAGAAAAAGGATATACCAAGTTGGTAGAGGCTCTTAAAAATGTAGCCAATATTAAAGCTGGAAAAACATCTACTTTTGATGTGTTGGGCTGGAAGCAAAAGTGTTACGATGCCATGAATGACGATTTTAATACACCTATATTGATATCCAATTTATTTGAGGCAGTTAAATATATCAATTTATTGAAAGACGGAACAGCAAATTTGGTACAAACAGATTTAGAATTGTTTGCAACAACTTTACATGCTTTTGTATGTGATGTATTAGGTTTAAAAACAGATATGGTAGCAAAGGGCTCAGATAAGTTAGAGGGAGTTGTAAATATGTTGATAAAAATGAGAAGACAGGCCAGGGATAACAAAGATTGGGCAATGTCTGACCAAATTAGAGATGAATTAAAAGAATTAGGAATTCAGTTAAAAGACGAAAAAGACGGAACTACTTTTATTGTAGCATAATAATAATGGATAAACTAAAGAAAATAATTGTATTTCCTTTTATCTTATTAATTCGGTTTTATCAAGGAGCAATCTCTCCGTTTACACCTGCTACATGCAGATATCAACCAACCTGTTCTAGCTATAGTGTTAAAGCTTTGCAAAAGTATGGTTTAATACACGGAGGTTGGTTAGCTATAAAACGCATATTTAGTTGTCATCCGTGGGGGGGGAGTGGATATGATCCGGTTCCAGAAAATAACATTAAAAATAAAATAACATGAATTTAGTAGCTATTACATGGGATCCACCCATTGCATTGTTTGGTTTTCTTAGACTGTATAGTTTAATGTTTGTTATTGCGTTTGCATTGGGATATCAAATAATGAAGCAGATTTTTAATGATGAAAAAATTGAAATAGAAAAGTTAGACAAATTATTAATGTGGGTTGTTTTTGCTACTATTTTGGGTGCAAGACTCGGACACGTTTTGTTCTACGATTGGGCCTATTTTAGTCAACGTCCAGAAGAAATTTTGTTACCTTTTAAATTTAGGCCAGTATTTAGATTTACTGGTTTTGCAGGTTTGGCAAGCCATGGTGCTGCTATTGGTATTGTTACTGCATTGTATTTTTTTAGTAAAAAAATAGTAAAAAAACCTTTATTATATTTGCTAGATAGAGTGAGTTTGACCATTGCGTGTGGAGGCGTTTTTGTACGTTTAGGAAATTTAATGAATTCAGAAATTATAGGATATCCAACAGGTACAGATTACGGTTTTATTTTTAAAGCTTTGGGAGAAAATTTTGCAAGACATCCCACGCAATTGTATGAATCTTTTGGATATTTAATTGTATTTTTAATTATCTATTACATGTTCTGGAAAACCAAAGCGAAAGAAAAATTAGGATTGATATTTGGAGTTTTCTTTGCCCTGCTATGGTCTGTAAGGTTTGTAGTAGAGTTTTTTAAAGAGGCGCAAGTTGATGAAAGATCTGATTGGTTTTTAAACACAGGGCAGTGGTTATCAGTTCCTTTAGTTTTAGTTGGTTTGTATTTTACTCTAAGTGCTAAAAAAACACAAAAAAAATAAATAAAAAAGTTTCCTTATAAAGAGCTGCTAGGCATCATTAAAAACAATACAACCATGAAAAAACTATTATTTACGTTAAGCGCATTAGTAATCCTATTAATAGGATGTGATAAAATAGACGAGTTAACTCAGTTTAATTTAGAGTACAATCAAAGTTTAGTTATTCCTTCATCAACAGGCGTTACGCTTCCATTTAATATTTTTACTCCTGATATTGAATCAAACTCAGAATCAACTTTTTCTTCTAATAACACAAATAAAGATTTAATTGAAGAAATTACACTAACTAAAATGCAATTAACTCTTTCTTCTCCTAAAAATGGAAATTTTGGATTTTTAAAATCAATAGAAATATTTATTTCAGCAGAAGGAATACCAGAACAAAGAATAGCTTGGAAAGAAAACATTGCCAACGATATTGATAAAAATTTACAATTACAAACAACCGACAGGGACTTAAAAGAGTTTATTAAAAAAGAAAAATACAAATTAAGATTAAACACTGTAACAGATGAGGTTATAACATCTGACCACCATATAGAAGTTAACTCTGTGTTTTTTGTAGATGCAAAAATATTAGGAATATAACCTATACATAGATAAAAAAAGATGTCTAGTAAACTTTATAAAATATAGCTATTACAAGCACTTGTAGAGGTTTTTACTAATGTTTATAAATAAATGGAGTAACTAACATAAGAAGATGAGCTAACAGGTTGGCTATGCTTAGTGTGGGAAGCAAGTATGAACAATATTTTTAGCCACGCACTTAGCTTAAGCTTATTTTTATTTTATTCCAATAAAAATAAGCTTAAGCGCACACAGTAAAAAAGGACAAAACTTTGAGAAAGTCCAAAACCCACATTAAGTTTTAGCCGTTGTTGGCTATAATTCCAAAAAATAAACTGAATGAATATTTATTTAATGAGACATTTCAAAGTTGACTTTGGATGGAAAAAGAAATATTCATCAAAAGAATTCAAAATTGCCTGTGAAGAATACGATAATTGTGATATAATCATCCAAAATATAGGATTTGATTCTAAGGATATTCAACAAATATATATTAGTGACTTAATTAGGAGTGACCTTAGCTATAAAGCATTAAAAATTGGCATAAAAGCTGACAAAACAGAATTGATAAACGAAGTTCCGATAGCTCCTTTTATAAATACAAAATTCAAATTACCAACATTTATATGGATGGCATTCGGTAGAATACAATGGTTATTAAATATTAAAAAACAGCCTGAAATTAGATATGATACTCTGAAAAAAAATGAAATTTTAATACGTCGATTAGAAAAAGAGAATAATGACACTCTAATTATAGGACACGGATTTTACTTTTCTCAATTGAAAAGAGCTTTGAAAAAAAGGAAATATTCTGGAAAAGGGAAATCACACTACAAAAACGGAGAAATAGTTAAATTTAATAAAGCCAGTGGCTAACAAAGTATAAAAAAACATGTGGCAGTTTAGGCTAAACTTGAACATCTGTCTTTATTTACAAAGTCGCCAAATATAAAATTTGGCTTAGTATCAATCCGAAACGTATCGCTTATCAACCGCCCACACTAACCTAGCCCAACCGTTGTGTGTAACTACGAAAAAAAAATAAAAAAAAACATTTATTTTTTAACTTTTTTACTGACTTTAAATCTATTTTCTCAAAATTTTAAAACAAGTTTGAATAAGCTCAAAACTGAAAATCAAAATTGTCTTGATACTGGAGATTTTATGTATAATTGTTCAGTCAATTTTTATAGTAAATCTGATAGTTTATTAAATGTTGTTTATAATAGTATCCGAAAAAACATCAATCAGAACGAAAAGAATAATTTGAGAATACAACAAATACAATGGCTAAAACAACGTGATATAAAGTTTAAACAAATAACAAATCAAGATACGGGACTTGGAAATGGTCTGGATGATTTAATGGCTAAAAATCAATTTAGGTCTAAAATTGTAAACGAAAGAACTTCTTTTTTAATTTCTCGTTTTATAGAAAAAGAAAATATCCAAATATATAAATCAAATATTTTATCATTTATACCTGAGAATTATTCTATACTTGATACAATAAAAGGAAATTTGAATCAAGATGAATTTAATGACTACATTTTAATTCTTAAGAAAAAAGGTGAAGCTAACACTTCAAATTACATTCATAATAAACCTGAAAAAAGACCTTTACTTATCCTAACAAGTAATTCTAATGGTAAATTTGAATTAAGAGCTAGAAATGAAAACTCTGTTTTATGTTATGATTGCTCTGGAGCAATATATGGTGATTCTTACGAAAATGTAGTTATTAAAAATGGATATTTCTCAATTGAACATTATACTGTAGGAGGCATTGACAAATGGTCAAGAATCATAACCTTTAAATATGATAAACTGAAAAAATCTTGGTTTTTACTTCGAGATGGAACTGAATATTTTAGTTTGAACTCTAGTAATAAACCAAATGCTGAAGCTGTAATAAAAACTGGAGAAAATATCTTAACTAAAAAAGATTTTGGAGAAGTCAATTTTGAAGACTTTAATATCTATGAATAACGCTACACACAACAACGGCTAAAGTTAATGTGGGCTTTGTTTCTTATTGGAAGTTTTGTGTATATTTACTTGGTTGTTAAATCCTTTTTGATTTAGCTTTGTGAAATAAAATAAAAATAAGTTTAAGCGCACACAGTAAAAAAGGACAAAAATTTGAGAAAGTCCAAAACCTACATTAACGTTAGCCCAGCCGTTAGCCTGCGTATTTTTCAACCCTTGAAAATATGTAATCTTAGATAAATACTGTATTTTTCGTTCTGAAGTTTATTAGATTACAGTGTATATTTTATGTATCTTTTTTTAATGGTTTATCAAAGTTTCTATAAAGTGATACAGGATTATATAACAGCCAGAGTTTAAAAGTTCTCAGGAAATATTATATTTCAGTGAAGTATATAATTAATCTACTATATTTTGTTGATAATAAATCTTTAAAAGATTGCTAATCGACCAAAGTTAGGTAATGAAGTTTTATATAGAATTATAATTTCACTTTCTTTTTTTTAAAATTAAGAAAAAATCAATTATTGATATAATTAACAGGGCTGTAAATATTAAAATTGAAACAGGGGCAGTTAAAATCACGAACCATGAAATAACTCCACCAAAACATTCTCCTCCATGTGTAGTGCAGTTCTTGTTTGTTATAAATTCATAAATAATTATAGCTAATTTTCCTATAAGAATAGGGCTTACTCCAGCTAATAAAAGAATAATAATCCATAAAGGTAATTTTATGAATTCATTCTTTTTTTTGAATAGTATATTCTTCATAACTTTCTACTTGGATTTTTTAACGGATTAACTTTTGTTTTTTTTGATCTATGCTGGCTAACAGGTTATATTTATGTTTTACAATCTAAATCAAAACATCCTGAAATATCTTCTATCAAAAATCTTTATATAATTAGGTTTCTGAAAGAGACTTTGTGAAATACAGAATAATAAATGCAGAAAAGAAGCGATATAATTTATTTTTTTATATTTATTTAAAATTAAAAGAAAGTACTGTAAAGGGGGGATGCAGATGTGTTAGAAAACTTATTGTGTTTTTTTTGCTAAATGTTGTTTAGTGATAGAATTTGATAACCGAAAAGGTTAAAATAATAAACCCTAGAGAACAGTTTTTTGTACCTTTTGAAATTATATACTAAAAGTAGTTAAGCTAATAATGATATATAAAAACAGTTCTGTTGCATTTACGACTGGAATCCACTCATAAAAAAAAGCTCCTATAAAATTTTATAGGAGCTTTTTTTCTATTATACTATAGTAAAATTACTGCTTTACAACTTCTATATTAAATTTATATTTTTTTGAAGGACTAATTCTTTTATCTAATTTAAATTTTTCTACAATGGTTCCAAATCCAGCTAAAACATTTTTTGTAGAAGTAGAAACGGTGTTGTTATCAAGGTCTAATACTTTAAGCAAGATCGTTGCATCTGAATTTGTTTTATAGGAAAAAAAAACGTTTACTTTACTGCTTGTTTTTATAATAGGATCATAAACAAAAAAAGCTTCATCTTTAAAAATAGGATCATAATTAGAGGTGTGTTTTTGGTCTATAGGAATAAGCTTATAAGAACGAATCCAGTTGTAGTAAGATGTGTTTATTTTATCATTATTCAATTCTTCAACTGTAGGTATTGGTTTTACCCAATTGTAAGTTTCTGTAACCATGTTTATTTTCATTGCTCTATCAAATGGCTTTTCTACAACATCGGTTTTAACTTTAACATCTCCAACAAAACGGTTGTCTGCATAAAAAGATACTTCATTTGCATTTTTCCAATAAGCACCATAGGTATGATATTCTTGCCAAGACTCAGAGTCTAACTCAGCACTGGACTTCTGTCCATTCCCTTCCATAGCATTGTTTCCCGCTGAATAAAATTTCTCTCTACCACCCTCACAGTCTACATATCTGTAATGCGTATTAAAGTTCATTTTTGTTCTAAATTTATCCATGTTTTTATTAAAGTTTCCTCCAATACTTTCACAAATATCCAATTCTTGACTGTATCTGTCTTTTGCACAATTTTCACCGTTACTTTTCTCGGTAATATAATCTACGTATTGTTTGCTATTAGACATCCAAAAAGTGGTAGACATATTAATTCTAGATGCTTGAAAGTTGCATTCATAATATCCAAAATGAGCAGTTTCTTTTTTACTTTGTACAGCTCCTCCAGCTATTGTATAACCATCCTTATCATTTTCTAAAACACCGTTTTTAATCTGCATCGCTCCATCTTTTACAGAAACAGTTTTGCTTACAAATTTGGCAGGTTTTCTACCTTTCCATCCTTTAAAAGTGTCACTCCACTTAGATTTGTCTAATTCAGTTCCGTTAAATTCATCAGAATATTCATCGTTAATAACCCACCTGTAACCAGGTTTAGGAGTAGGAGGATCTCCTGCAAAAGATTTAAAAGTAAGTCCCAATGCAAGTAATGTTGTTGTTATTGTTTTCATAAATGCAAATATATGTAAAATTCTTCGTTGTAAAATTTAATTAAAATTTAATGTTTCTTTTTGAATTACCTGTAATATAAAACGTATATGAATAGGTGCCAGGAGTTATTAAATATTCTTTGTGAGGTTCTGCAATGGCAGACCACGTATTGTCACCTCCAACTCCCATTTGCTTTAAATCTACGTTTACGGTAAGGGTTTCTCTTCTTTTTAAATTATAAGTATGTGTTGCTTTTTCTAGGTTCTCTAAATGATACGGAGAGACGCTAAAATTTATAGGTTGGTCACCAAAAATTAATAGTCCTTTTTTTGTTTTATCTGTTAATGTAAACCAACGTGTTTCCATGTGGTTTCCATTTTCTTCAGGGTATACATACTCGTAATTCATATGGTTTGCATCAGCTTTGTAAACACCCAGAAAAGCTCCTGTATTTCTATCTGCATAATTAGCCTGAGGACCTTTTCCGTAGTATGTAACTTGGTTGTATTGCTTAGAAATATCAAAAGACATTCCAATTCTTGGTACGTTTGGGGCGTTTTTGTTTATAGTCACCTTGTAATCTACTTTTATAATACCCTTATTGCTAATAGTATAGATTAAGGAAATAGCGGTTTTAGGATTTTTAATGGTTCCTGTAACCGTAATAATAGCTTTCCCGTTTTTACGATTGTCAACTTTAATATTTGAAGGGATAAAGTTTTTACCAGCTTGAATCCAATCTAACTCATTTTGTTGTTTTTTAGCTTTTCTATATGCTTTATCGTTTTCTGTTTGTGCTCTCCAAAAATTTAAACTTAGCGGGGTGTCAATTAAAGAAATTCCATTTAGGTTAATTTGGGAAATAAGTCCTGTTTTCTTATTAACAACAACAAATCCATTTTTGGTATTAACTGTTATTTTAGAGGTATTTTCGGTATACTTAACTTTTGTGTTTTTTAGATTAGATGTTTTTACTAGGGGAGTGTTTAATTTAAATTGTTCTTTAAACACGGTATAGCCTTTTTCTTCCCAAAGGGTATTTTCTTTTAATTTTCCTATTATATTAATTATATATTCATCCTCAGATTTGTTTTTGGGATGTTTAAATTTAATAGTAAAATTTTCTTTTTGAGTAGGCTTGGTGTTTAAAACACCCACAAGCCCAGTTTTACAAATGTTTCCGTTTTTAAGAAGTTCCCAAGAAATAGTGTATTTAGAAAGATCAATAGCGTGGTGTCTATTTAAAATAGTGAATTTTCCTTTACTAAGATCTTTAGTTGTAATAACTACGGGCTGATTTACTTTTTTACATTCATAAATTTCGGGTTTAGGAGTTCTGTCTGACGCTATAATTCCGTTGATACAGAAACTACCATCGTTAGGCGTGTCTCCAAAATCTCCACCATAAGCTAAATAAGGAATACCATTTTTATTTTTGGTTAACAATCCTTGGTCTATCCAGTCCCAAATATAACCACCAATAGCTCTGTCGTTTTTGTAAATCACATCCCAATATGTTTGCATATTTCCTGTAGAGTTTCCCATAGAGTGTGCATATTCACACATAATAACAGGTCTGTTGTCTATAGGATGGGTAACATCAATTAAACTTTGCAAATGTGTTGGCGATGGATACATTCTACTAATCATATCTACCCATTTAGGATCTGTTGGGTTTGCGTCTCCATGCTTAAAATAGTTTTCTTTATAATTTTTAGAGGTAGGATCTCCTTGCGCTCCTTCGTAGTGAATGTAGCGTGTTGGATCGTAATCTTTAATCCATCCAGACATTGCAGCATGATTGGGTCCTGTACCCGATTCGTTTCCTAAAGACCACATAACTACTGATGGATGATTCTTGTCTCTTTTTACCATTCTAATAGCTCTTTCCAAATAAGCAGCTCCCCATTCTGCATCGTTGGTTAATTGACCTCTTACACCATGAGTTTCTAAATTGGCTTCATCCATTACATAAATTCCGTAACGATCACATAGGTCATAAAAATAAGGGTCGTTAGGATAGTGAGATGTTCTTACAGCATTAAAATTGAATTTTTTCAGCAATTTTACGTCTTCCTCCATATCTTGCCTTGTTAAAGCTTTTCCTCTAGTCATGTGATGATCATGTCTGTTTACACCAATCATTTTTACGGAATTACCATTTACTAAGAATCTACCCTTATCATCAATTTTAAGGTCTCTAAATCCTACTTTGGTGCTAGAGTATTGTACGGCTTTATTTGTAGCGTCTTTTACAACAAAAATTAATGTATATAAGTTAGGAGCATCCGCAGACCATTTTTTAGGATTGGAAACGTTCATTTTAATCATTCCAAAAGCAACATTGTCTCTTTGCGGGTAAAATTCTCCAAAATACTTTCCAAGTTTTATTTTGTGAGCATCACCAACAACAGATCCTTTATCGTTTACCAACATTGTGGTAAGCGTCCAATTATCATAATTTGTTCTTAAAGGAGAAGTTCCAAAATGTCCTACTTTTTTAATGTACTTATTTTTCACATTGGCTACAAAAGTTGGTCTAATTTGTAAAGAAGCATTTTTATAATCGTCATCTAAATTTGTTCTCACTGTGAAATCAGACAATCTTACTTTAGGAACGGCTTGTAAATATACTTCACGCTCTATACCGCTCAATCTCCAATGATCTTGAGCCTCTAAATAACTTCCATCAGCCCATCTATATACTTTTACAGCAATTTTATTGGTTCCTTTTTGTAGGTGATTGGTAATGTTAAATTCAGAAGGAAGTCGAGTATCTTCACTATAGCCTACATACTTACCATTTACCCACACATAGTAGGCAGATGACACTCCTCCAAAATGTAAAATAATCTCTTTTTGATTCCAATTTTTATCAACTTCAAAATTTTTGATATAATGTCCAATAGGATTGTCATTGTGATTAATTTTAGGGTAGTCACTAAAAAAAGGGTATGTAGCATTGGTGTATATAGGTGTACCATATCCTTTCATTTCCCAGTTAGAGGGAACTTCAATAGTGTTCCAGTTTGTACTATTAAAGCTTGTTTTTTCAAAATTTTTAATTTCTTCTGAAGGTTTTGCAACCCATTTAAATTGCCAAGAACCGTTTAAAGATTGGTACAAAGAAGATTTATTTCTATCTCCTTTGGTAGCTTGATCTATATTGTCAAAAAAGTAGAAAGTACTTCTGGCAGGTAGTTTGTTTTCTTGATTTATATGAGGGTTTTCCCAATGATTTTTTTGAGCATTTACAAAACCTATAACACAAAGAATCAATAAAAAAGAATATGTTTTTTTCATAAATATTTATAAATAATTAAATTTTTGAAAACAAAAAAATGATATTAAAACACTCTTAAATTATGCTGTTTTTAGTAGTTAAAAACAATAATATTATTCTAAGTGTTTTTAGTTTTTTATTAAAAAAAAATACGCACCTTTTTTTTAGAGTTTCCTTTTATAAGTTGTTACAGTTACACAAAGCTTAAAAATAGGTATAATTTGCTTAAAACCTATTTTTTTTGTAAAAAATTAAAAAAAACAGTATTTAAAATATCAATTGATGAGTTTTATAGAGACTTTTTTGGTGTATGTTTTCTGTTTATAAGAAAGTTTCTGTATATTTATATCTTAGACTAAAAAAGAAAAGGGTTTATGAAAAATATGGTTTTAGCTAGTTCTGGTAGTGTATATGGTTCAGAATTTTTAGAGTATTTATTACCAGAAATTGATGAGTTGTATAAAGGTGTAGAAGAGGTGTTATTTATACCTTATGCTCAGCCTAGTGGTATTTCTTTTGATGAGTATACCGATAAGGTTCAGCATGCCTTAAATTCTTTAGGAATTGAGGTAAAAGGAATTCATGAGTACAGTGATTTTAGAAAAGCGATTAAAGAAGCAAAAGCTATTTATGTAGGAGGAGGAAATACTTTTTTATTGGTATCAAAATTGTATGGATTTGGTTTGTGGGATGATTTAAGAATTGCTATTGATAAAGGGGTACCGTATTTAGGAACCAGTGCGGGTACAAATATAATAGGGCTCACTATGCAAACTACCAATGATATGCCTATTGTACTGCCACCAAGTTACAAAACATTAGGCGTAGTCCCTTTTAATTTTAATGTACATTATTTAGAGCCTAGTAAAAAATCTAAACACAGAGGCGAAACTAGAGCAGAAAGAATTAAAGAATTTCATAATATAGAAAATACTAACGTTTTAGGTTTAAAAGAGGGAAGTTGGTTGCGTGTAAAAGGAGAGTCTATTTATGTAAGAGGTGAAAAAAAAGCGTTTTTATTTAAGAATAATAAAATTAAAAAAATAGATACCAATACGGATATTACAGAAAAAATCAGATAGTAGTAATAAGCAACAAAACAAATTGATACCAAAAATGAGTATTTCTACAATTAAAGAACTCGAAGATTGGATGACTGAAAAATTGTATGAATAACAAAGTAACTCCCGGAAATCGATTTATAACGGATGAAGGAGTTGGCTTAGAAAAATATGGAGATTTGTATATATGGTATCACTCAGAACGTGGAGAAAAAGAAAACTTAAAATATTTCAAAACAGAAAAAGACGCAACTGATTTTCTGTATGAATATTTACGTAAAGATAAAAATGCAAATAGTCATTTAATTGGCTCTTTTACTGACCCAAAACTTAAAAGAGAATTAATCATAAAATTGATTGACCGAAATGTTAAATATTGGAATAACGAAATTCCTAAATGGGGAATAGATAAAAAGCTCATGCAAATATTTGTTTACCGTTGTGACATAAAAAAAGTAGCTGATTTAAAAGAAAAATATTTAATTGTAAAATAATTACTACTGCCAACACTATATAAAAAAACATAGGGATGTTTAGGTTTGTTCAAAAAGTCCGTGATTTTTTGCAAGATTGCCAAATATAAAATTAGGTATTTACTATTGAAAAGATAAGCACAAAATATTTATAATTAGCTTGTTTTTAATAGTAGTGTGTTGTTTATTAGTTATCTACGGTTTTATATGTCTAACATTAATTATACTTCATTTTAATTAATATTATAAATCGTTAAATAAATGTTTTAGAATATATTTAATTCCCATAGCAAATAGTATTATTGATAAAAATGCCAATGCAATACCTATATATATAATAAAATATATACCTCCTTTTTGTTGTGCTTTAAATCCGATATTGATTGCAATAGGAGCCAATATTAATAAAGGCAAACTTGCTGCTATAAAGTTAATTCCTTTTTGTAAATAAGTTTTCTTAGTCTTGCTCATTTGAATAGTTTTTTAAAACGTTTCTTACATTTCTATAGTGTAAAAGTAATTTTTTTGCTTTTATATATAAGCTAAGTTTGTTTATTTTACAATCATTTTAGTCCCACGGTCTACCAATTTATCATTATATAGTTATGTGCCTACCATTTTATTTACTTTCCCTAAAGTATTATAATACTTGTACGAAAATCATATTTAATACTATAGTTTTTGAGCAGTCCCTGCTTTCATTATAGAACTTCCTGTAACAAATTCAGGTTCTACAGCAAATACAATAGGAAATTGAGCTACACTGTAAAAAAAACTATTTTTATTTATCATAATACAGCCCGTTACAATATTGTTCTTATTGCATTTTTTTAGGACAGCTATTGTATAAGGTGTAGTTCCAGAAGCAGCAATGCTTACAACTAGATCACTAGTGGTTATCTAACGTGTTTGCAAATCTTTCCATCCTTGTTTTGTATTATCATCAGTATTCTCAACTGCTTTTCTGATGGCAGTATCTCCACCAGCAATCAATCCAACCACTAAATTATAAAAAACACTAAAAGTAGGAGGGCATTCAGAGGCATCTAAAATACCTAAGCTTTTATTTGTACCTGCCTCATATAAAATAATAGACCTCAGTTCTTAATTTTATTAGCAGTAACAGTTACCAAACACTCTATTTGTGGAATGGCTTTTTCTACAGCCAAAGCTACTTTTTGATCTTCTCTATTGATGTTTTGTAATAACTCCAAAGCAGATATATCTTCCTATTTGTTGTACAAGGAGTCTTGTTCTGTGGTTTTGGTAAAGTTCATGTTTTTTGTGGATAAATTTAATATAGCAGTTAAAACTTTTATTTCTATCAACTTATTAAATAGTAGTTTCAAATTATTTTGAGAGATCAAGTTTGACTAAGTGATGCAGTTAATACATATGGAGCTTTATTTAGAGTTTTATCAACTCTACTAACTTTATAGTAATAGAAGTGTAATGAAGAGATAACCAGTTTATTTGAGTATAAATATATGATAATTTTATAGGTGTTTAATCTTAGAATATCACATAGTTTACTTTATTATAATAGTTCTATTAATTTGATTTTCATCAGTATCTACAACGGTAATTTTATGTTTTCCAATGTTTGGAGTAATGGCTATTTTGTGGAAATATTCTGTAGTTTTAGATAGCCCATCATCTAAGTACTATAATAATTTTTCTTCGTCTCTTTGATGGCTAACTTAGATTACAATAGAGTTGATATTTTCATTAAAGTCTTTTGTCAGAATAAAATTAGTATTTTCATTATGACTCAAAAAACACATAACAGGTCTATTGCTGTTTAAACATGATTTTACAATAGGAGGTAAGCTCGTATAATTGGGACATATGTTTTTTTAAGTTTTTGACGACCTAAAAATATAGTCTTTTTAGTGCTCCACGATCTTTTAATGCATGTTGTATTTATGGGTTGAATCTAAGTTAATTTACGGTTAAACATTATCATACATTATTTAGATTCATAGTCCGTGATTAAAACATCGTCAGAGCCTTCTATAACTACATATTCTGTGTAGGTAAATTGGTTTACAGAAAAGAAACCATATGCAAAGTTCTCTTTGTTAGTTTGGTTGGTAATGTTTCCTCTAGAGGTTTTTGTTGTTGTAGAAAACGGATTGCTAGATCCTCCTTCAGAAGCCAAAGTTACCTGTCTTAAAAATTCATTATAATTTTCACTAATGCCATAGGTTGATATTTTTATAACGTCGTTTTTAGAAAATTCTGATCCCAAAAAAACATCGTAATTACCATCACTTAGTTTTTTGTTATAAAACAAATCCTCAAGGATGCGGTGTGTTGTTCTTATTTTTTTATTTACGGAGTTTTCAATTTTAAACAAATAATAAAAATCATTAGTAGCACTATTTTCAACGTTTATAGAAACAATACTAACTTTAGAATCTTGTTTAATATGATTGGGATTGATAATTGGAGTATATACGTCACTAGCAGTGTAAAGCTCCCCATTTAATTCTATTTTTAAATGAAATTTTTTTCCTAATGTTGGTTTTTTAAAATTTCTACAAATATATAACCCTAGTTTATCATCATAGGTAAAAGTTCCCATAGATTCATCTTCATCGTTATAAATAGCTACTTTTGCATTGGTAACTTTTGGGTATTCCTGATTATAAAACGAAGCAGATTTTGTGAGTTTTACAGTTTGAAAATTAGAAGGCTCTTCATTATCTTTATTCAGGTTAATGTTGGCCTCTACAACCAGTCTTGGGGTGATGTTTTGAGTGTTGTCCAAAATAACTTCTTTTTGACAAGAAGTAAAAGTAATTATTACAAAGAGTACGTATATATATAATTTCATAAATTTAAAATTTAAAATTGAACGCTATAGACGGTACCAATCCAAAGATTGTAGTACCCAGTGTAATGTTTCTAGTTGTATTCGTTTGTGTTTCTGTATCTTTTAAAAATGAGACTTCAGAAATATTTTCTCTATTGTATAAATTATATATACCAAAAACCCATTCTCCTTTCCATTTTTTTTCTTCGGATGCTTTTGGAGTATAGGAAGCAGAAATATCTAATCTATGATAAGAAGGTAATCTACTACTGTTTCTTGGTCCAAAACTTGGAACATTAAAATTTAGAAAATTGTAACTTGCAATAGCATCGGTTAGTGGTTGACCTGATTGTAAGGTGAAATTAGAACTGAACTTCCATTTTTTAGAAGCTTCATAAATTGCTACTACAGACAGATCGTGTGTTCTATCGTAGCTAGTTGGATACCAGTTACCATTGTTTATACCAACTTCAATAGGCGTTCTTCCTTTGGTTTGTTGTTCTGCTTTAGACAAGGTGTAAGCAACCCATCCTGTAAATTTTCCATGTTCTTTTTTAAGCATCAACTCCATACCATACGATCTTGCTTTTCCGTTTAAAATTACAGATTCTATTGCTTCTTGGTTAATAAATTCCACTCCATCTATGTAATCAATTCTGTTTGCTACAGTTTTTCCAAAAATCTCTACGTTTACACTAAACATTTTATTTAAAAAATTATTATACCCAAGTGCTATTTGATTTGAATTTTGGGGGTCTATATAGTTTCCACTAGGAGTCCAATTGTTTAGAGGTGTAGATGATTGTGTGTTGGTAATAACATGTATGTATTGCATCATGTTTTGATAACTAGCTTTAATAGAACTGGAGTTGTTTAATGAATAAGTGATTGATAATCTAGGTTCTAAGTTTCCAAATTTACTTCCAACTGAATAATTTTTTGAATTGATTTTTTCTATTGGATCTCCTTGTTCGTAAACTTCACGCTTTTTGTCGTAAGTAACATTCTGATTGTTTTCATAGATATTGATATTATTGTTACCAAATCTCATAAAAGAACTCCACCTAATTCCGTACCTCAAATTTATTTTGTCATTAACACGGTGTTCTACATCTAAGTATAGATTGTTTTCAAGAGCATGTTCTTTGTTTAGTTCGTTAGATGATACATCTAGTTCATACAATTTATCTGGACTAAAATTACCTGGATTGAACACATACGCAATGGATTGTAGACCATAATTTAGAACAATATTATTGTTTTTGTAGTGTTTTAAATCGTATTTTATTTTATAGTTTTCTAGTCCAGAATCCCATTTAAGTTTATCGGTATTTAAATCTAGACCAAAATAATAATTACTATAAATAAGAGATAGATTAGAAAATAATTTGCTATTAAAAACATGATTCCATCTAAAATTAGCTACAGCATTTCCATAGTTGGTTGCAAACTCTCTATCTAATGCTAAAATATCTCGTCCAAAATAACCAGATAAGTACAACTTATTTTTAGCATCCACCTCCCAATTTATTTTTGTATTCAAATCATAAAAATAAGCCTTAATCTCTCCATCGGGTATAATAATTGGAATATATGCGTCTGCATAAGATCTACGTCCGCTTATAAAAAAAGAAGCTTTATTTTTAACAATGGGACCTTCCAAAGTTAACCTAGAAGATAAAAGTCCAACTCCTCCATTACCATGAAATTTATATTTGTTACCATCTTTTTGATGAATGTCTAAAACAGATGATATTCTTCCTCCGTATTTTGCAGGAATTCCTCCTTTGTATAGTTTTAAGTTTTTTATGGCATCTGCGTTAATTACTGAAAAGTATCCAAATAAGTGTGAGGGGTTGTAAAGTGTAGCCTCATCTAGTAAAACCAAATTTTGGTCTGTAGCACCACCCCGAACATTAAACCCAGTTTGTCCCTCTGCTGCTGCACTAACTCCTGGTAGTGTTGTGATTGATTTAAGAACATCAACCTCGCCTAAAGCAGCGGGAATGGATTTAATGGTTTTAACTTTCATTTTATGCACACTCATTTGAGCTTTTTTCAACCCAACCCTTTCTGTGTATGTGGTTACTAAAATTTCGTTTAAATTTTCAATGTTTTCGTTTAAACTTATATTTAGTACTATATTTTTAGTAGGAACAATCTTTTTTTGAACGGATGTATAACCCATGTAAGATATTTCAATTTCGTGTTCTCCATCACTCAACGTAAAAGAATAAAAACCGTATTCATTTGTATAGGTACCTCTAGAAGAACCTTTGTCTATAACACTAACACCATTTAAAGTTTCTCCACTTTCAGCGTCTTTTATGATTCCTGTAATGGTAAACATTTGTTGTGCCGTTGCAGTATAGAAGAAGAGCAGCAAATATATTTGTAATAGTTTCTTCATTATTTTTATTATCTTCCAGTATGAATTATTGAATAACAATATAAATCATAATTCCATAAAAATTATATTTCACGTACCTAATTTATTGCAAACAGTTTTTTAAACAAAATTCTAGTTTGGAGTACACAAAAAAAAACTACATAGGCTTGTAAGGTGTTACTATAATTTTGTCAGATTTTTCTTTAATAGAATACTCTGTATAAGTAAATTGATTGATAGAGAAAAAACCAAAAGCTCGATTCTCTTCATTGTTTGTATTTAAAATATTTCCTCTTAATGTTGCTGGGGCTGTAGAAAAAGGACCGCTAGATCCACCTTCTGCGGTTAATGTTATTTTATTTAAATAATTATTATAGCGTTTGCTAATTCCGTAAGTTGTTATTTTTAGTAAGTCGTAAGCAGACAGGTCAGAATCTATATATGTAAAATCATAATTGTTTTTTCCAGATTCCTCGCTTATTAAAGTATCATCTGCATTTGAATATTCGGGCAATACACTTACGTTTTTAGGAGGTTCTATTTTAAAAAGATAATAATTATCTACATCTATTTCATTGTCTATGTTTATATCTACTTGAATAACTCCCAAATCAGGGTCAATATCTTTATTTAAACCTTGTTTTATAGAATTTGGCGTTACAATAGATGTATACTCATCATTGGCAGTATAAACTTGTCCGTTTAATTCTATTTTTAAAATATAGTTTTCACCAACAATTGGTTTTTTAAAATCTGTAGCAACGTATAATTTTTGTGTAGCATCATAAACAAAAGTACCCATGGATACTTTGTCGCTATTGGTAATGCTTACTGTTGCATTGGTAACTATAGGGTATTTTTGGCTGTAATAGGATGTAGAGGTTGTTAATTTTATAAATTGTGTTTTAGAGGCTTCATCGTTATTTTTATTCCAATTTATATTAGCTTCTACAACTAGTCTTGGAGTAGCGTTTTGTATATCTTTTAACACAACTTCTTTAGTACAGGATACCAAAGAAATTAATAACGTTAGTGCATATATATATGTTTTCATAAAATTTAAAATTTAAAATTAAAGGTAACAGAGGGAATCAAACCAAATATAGTTAAGCGTTCTGTAATATTTCTTGTTGTGTTTGTTCTAGTGTCTTCTTCTTGAAGAAAAGAAATAGAAGAAGCATTTTGCCTATTGTAAACATTATATACACCAAAAACCCATTCTCCTTCCCATTTTTTAGTTTCATATCTTTTTGGGACATAGGTTGCAGATACATCTAGTCTATGGTAAGTAGGTAATCTATTACCATTTCTTGCTCCAAAATTAGGAATATTAAGATCTAAATAACCGTAGCTAGCATTTGCATAGGTTATAGGTTGGCCAGATTTTAATGTAAAATTAGAGCTAAATTTCCATTTTTTAGAAACGTTGTAGTTTGCAATAACAGACAAATCATGTGTTTTATCATATCCTGTAGCGTACCATTTTCCGTTGTTAATACCTATTTCATTTGTTGTTCTTCCAGTGGTTTTTTGTTCAGCTCTTGATAGGGTATAGCTAATCCAACCTGTAAATTTTCCTTGTTCTTTTTTTAGCATTACTTCCAAACCATACGATCTTGCCTTTCCGTTTAGTATTACAGATTCTATAGCTTCTTGCGCAACCAACTCTGCACCATCTATATAGTCAATTCTATTAGCTACCGTTTTTCCAAAAATTTCGGTATTTAAGCTATACATATTGTTAAAATTTTTGTTGTAACCAAATGCAATTTGATGGGATAGTTGTGGCTTTATATAGTCTCCACTTGGTGTCCAAATATCTAAAGGAGTAGGGGATTGGGTGTTGGATAAAATATGTATGTATTGAGCCATTCTTTGATAACTAGCTTTTATAGAGCTTGAGTTATCAAGGGCATAGGCAATAGAAAAACGAGGCTCTAAATTGCCGTAAGTTTTTCTAATTTTATTTCTTCTCATATTAACTTGTCCTACAGGTGTAGCTTGCTCGTAAATTTTTAGTTGTTCATCATAGGTAACAGGAGAACCTTCATAAATATTAATATTCTGTTCTCCTAATCTTAAAAAATAACTCCATCTAACACCATATCTTAGGTCTATTTTATCATTAATTTTGTGTTCAATATCTACATAAACACCGTTTTCTAAAGCATGTTTTTTTGCCAGTTGTTGTGCCAATATACCTGTGCCAGTCTTATTGGGTTCTATTTTTCCTGGGTTAAAGATGTAGTTTATAGATTGTAAACCATAATTGATAACAATATCATCATTAAAATATTGTTTAAGGTCGTACTTAAGATTGTGGTTTTCTAGTCCAGAATTCCATTGAAAACCAGCAATATCTATTTCTAATCCGTAGTAATAATTACTATATATAAGAGATAAGTTAGAGAATAATTGACTATTAAATACATGATTCCATCTTAAATTGGCTACGGCATTTCCATATTCATTTACAAATGTAGTTCCTAGGGCAAAAATGTCTCGTCCAAAATATCCAGATAAGTATAGTTTGTTTTTTTGATCTACTTCCCAATTTACTTTTGTGTTTAGGTCGTAAAAATAAGCCTTACTTTTGTTGTTTGGCTGTACAAGTGGTAAAAATAAATCTGCATAAGATCTACGACCACTTAAAAAGAAAGAAGCCTTGTTTTTTACAATAGGTCCTTCTAGTGTTAATCTAGATGAAAGTAAACCAATTCCTCCGTTTCCATGAAATTTATATTTGTTACCATCTTTTTGATGTATATCTAAGACAGAAGAAATTCTACCTCCAAATTTAGCAGGAACCCCTCCTTTGTATAATTTTAAATTTTTGATTGCATCTGCATTAATTACAGAAAAAAAGCCAAATAAATGCGAAGAGTTAAAAAGTGTAGCTTCATCAAGTAAAACTAAGTTTTGATCGGCAGCGCCTCCACGCACATTAAATCCAGACTGTCCTTCTCCAGCAGTTGAAACACCTGGTAAAGTAGTGATTGCTCTAAGAACGTCAACCTCTCCCAAAACGGCGGGAATAGCTTTAATGGTTTCAACTTTCATTTTGTTAACACTCATTTCGGCTTTTTTAACACTTACTTTTTCAGTATAGGCAGAAACAACAACTTCGTTTAAACTCTCTGCACTTTCTTTTAGGTTTATATTTAGAGTAACATTGTTAGATAGATTTACCTTCTCTTGAATAGTATTGTAGCCAATATAAGAAATGTCTATGGTGTGCATTCCTTGTTCTAGTGTAAAGGAGTAAAAACCATACTCGTTGGTAACTGTACCTTTAGAAGTGCTTTTCTCTATAATATTTACGCCAATTAATGTTTCTCCAGTATTTGCATCTTTAACAACGCCTGTAATGGTATATTTTTCTTGTGCAACAATTGTAAATTGAGCAAACAAGAAAAAAGCAAGTAGATTTTTTTTCATATACTATGTTTTTTTAATTATTTAGCAAATAAATATGCGTTTTTTAGAATACACATTAAAAAACTCTAGTCTTTTTAGACTAGAGTTTTTTGTGTTTATGATAATGAATCTATTAAAATTTGATTTTTTAAGATATCTTCAAAAGTTTCTCGTTCTCGTATTAAGAAATCTTCTCCTTTAATAACCAAGACTTCTGCAGGTCTAAAGCGAGAGTTGTAGTTAGATGCCATAGAAAAACAATAAGCGCCTGCATTGTCCATGCAAATAATATCACCTTCGGATACTTTTCCTAACTCTCTACTACTTGCAAACGTATCTGTTTCACAAATATAACCCACTACGTTGTAAGTTTGCTTTTCTCCATCAGGATTAGAAATGTTACTTACTTTGTGATACGCATCATACATCATAGGTCTCATTAAATGATTCAATCCACTATCTACCCCAACAAAGTTTATGTTTGGGGTTTGCTTGATGACATTTACTTTGGCTAAAAATTTACCAGATTCTGAAACTAAAAATTTACCAGGTTCAAAAATCAATTTTAATTCTTTTCCGTATTCTTTACAAAAAGTATTAAATCTTGCTCCCAATACCTTTCCCAGTTCTTCTAAATTGGTAGCATGGTCTCCTTCTTTGTAAGCTACTTTAAATCCGCTTCCTAAATCAATAAATTCAATGCTATCAAATTGAGTAGCAATTCCTAACAAAATATTCATAGCATCTACAAAAGCCTGAGGGTCTTTAATGTCAGAACCTGTGTGCATATGTACTCCGTTAACAGGAGTTTTGTTTGCTTTTACAATTGCTTTGATTTCTTCTATTTGTGTATGCGATATTCCAAATTTAGAATCTACATGTCCTACCGAAATTTTAGCATTTCCTCCAGCCATTATATGTGGGTTGATACGCAAAGAAACTGGAGCGTTTGGAAACAATTTTCCAAATTTATCTAAACTTGATAAATTATCTAATGTTATTTTTACACCCAAATTGTGAGCTTCTTCAATTTCTTCAAAAGAAACTCCATTAGGTGTGTAAGAAATGTCTGCTACGTTAAAACCAGCAGCCAAACATAATTTTATTTCTTGTACCGATACACAATCTCCACCAGATCCTAAATTTTTTAAAAACTTAAGCACATTAATATTGGTGTTAGACTTTACTGCATAATTCAATTTTACGTTTTTAACAGATGAAAAAGCATTCATCATACGATTGTATTGATTTTTAATGACATCAGCGTTATATACATATAACGGGGCTCCGTATTTTTTAGTTAACGAAATTAAAAATTGATTGTCCATTTTTTATTGGTACTTATTTGCTGTAATTTCAGCAATGTTTATAATTACTTTTGTTGCTCTTACCATAGATTCTAAAGGTACATACTCGTATTTACCATGAAAATTGTGTCCGCCTGCAAATATATTTGGACAAGGCAATCCCATAAACGATAATTGCGAACCATCTGTACCTCCTCTAATGGCTTTAAAAATAGGTTCTATATTTTCTGCTCTCATAGCTTCTGCGGCAATATCTACAATATGCATTACAGGAGCTATTTTTTCTTTCATGTTAAAATATTGGTCTTTAATTATGATGGTAAAAATTTCTTCTCCAAATTTTTGATTAAGAGCTAAGACCAAAGATTGCATTTGCTTTTTACGTTCTTTAAATTTTTCTAAATCATGATCTCTCACAATGTATTCTAAAACCGTTTTTTCTACATCTCCATGCATATCATGTAAATGATAAAAACCTTGGTAACCTGTAGTTTTTTCGGGAACTTCATTTGCAGGTAAACCATTGATGAATTCTTGTGCACACAATAGGGCGTTTACCATTTTGTTTTTGGCATAACCAGGGTGTACATTTTTTCCTTGAACGGTTACAACAGCACTAGCCGCATTAAAATTTTCGTATTCCAATTCTCCAATTTGACTACCATCCATGGTATAAGCCCATTGGGCTCTAAATGCTGCAACATCAAATTTATGAGCACCTTTACCAACTTCTTCATCGGGCGTAAAACAAATACGAATTTCTCCATGTTTAATTTCAGGGTGTTGCACCAAATATTCCATAGCGGTCACAATTTCTGTAATACCCGCTTTGTCATCGGCACCTAATAACGTAGTTCCATCGGTAGTAATAAGGGTTTGTCCTTTGTATTGTTGAATATCATCAAAATAAGCAGCATCCAAAACTATATTTAAGTCCTTGTTTAATACAATGTTTTTACCATCGTAATTTTTGTGAATTTGTGGATTTACATTTGCTCCACTAAAATCAGGACTCGTATCTATATGCGCTATAAAACCTATTACAGGAACCGTGTGTGCTACATTACTTGGCAAGGTTGCTGTTAAATAACAATTTTTGTCCAATTGCACATTATGCAAACCTATTTTAGTAAGCTCTTGTTCTAGCATACGAGCCAATACCCATTGCTTTTCTGTACTAGGGAATGCAGGGTTGTTTGGTTCAGACTGTGTGTCTACCGTAATATAGCTAATAAAACGTTCTAAAATGTGTTGCATTGTGTGTTGCTATTTTAAAGAGGTAAAAATAGTTAAGAGTTTGTAAAACTACGTAGTGATTGTGTAAAATAAACGAAATCCGTTTTATTTGTTTTTAAGGTAGTATTTTAAGTGAGTTAAAAACCTGTAAAGATTCTAATACATTGTTTGCCAAATCATCACTTCCGTTAATGGTAGAGGTTAATAAATAATAAAACTCTCCAGAGGGAACATAACATTCTAAAGTGTATGTCTGTTGTTCTTCCTTTTTTTGAAAACTAAACATTGTATATGATTTTTGTTCTTTAAAATCAACAAAACCTTCTTTAATTATAAAATGATTTTTCTTTTCTTTAATGGTTTTAATCAATTGTTCTTGAAACGTTTTTTCTATGATGATTTTTCCTTTAAAACGGGTGATATCTACAATAAATGAAGAGGAATAGCTTTTGGTAGTATCGGCTGCGTAAATTCTAGATTGATAATCGTCATAATACAATTCTCTTTTCCAATTTTCTCCAATATTAATTTCAAAGTGATTTTTAACATCTCTAAGTGTTTTAGTATGTGTAAAAGAATTTGAGGATTTGCATTCTAAAACATCATAAATAGTTGTTTTTTTTTGACAAGATATTGCAATCAATAGAATTACAAAATAGGCAAAGTAATCAAGTTTGATCTTCATTAGTTTTCTTTTTAAATATGTATATTTGACCGACTAACGAAAATAAGCTTATTATTTTAATTTTGAATATATATTTATAGTAATATATGAGAGCATTGGTAATTTCTGGAGGAGGTAGTAAAGGAGCCTTTGCGGGTGGAGTGGTAGAGTATTTAATGACAGAGCAAGGTAAAAAATACGATATTTTGGTAGGAACCTCTACAGGTAGTTTAATGATTTCTCATTTAGCATTAGGTAGAGTAGAAATGTTAAAAGATCTATACACCAATGTAAATCAAAATACTATTTTTAGTTTGAATCCTTTTATCATTAAAGGAAAAAAAAGTGCAAAGACAGTTTCTATCAATCATTTTAAAGTTTTATTAAACTTAATTAGAAAAGGCACCACTTTTGGAGAAAGTAAAAATTTAAGAAAAGTTCTACATAAAATTATTGATAAAGATTTTTTTGAAGAATTGATAAACAGTAATAAAGAATTAATTGTAACAGTTTCCAATTTAACATTGGGTGTGGTAGAATATAAGTCGATAAAGGATTGTAGTAGAAAAGAATTTTGTGATTGGATTTGGGCATCTTGTAACTTTGTGCCTTTTATGAGTTTGTTTGAAAAAGACAATTATCAATATGCAGATGGTGGTTTTGGAGCTTTAGTACCTATAAAAGAGGCTATTAACAGAGGCGCTACAGAGGTAGATGTGATTATTTTAGATACAGAAGTAAAGTTAATTGCAAATATGCCTATTAAAAACCCCTTTTCATTAATAACAGATGTGTTAAATTTTACCCTAGAGCAAGTTGCAAAACACAACGTTTCTATAGGAAAATTAGCTTCTAGTTACGGAAATGTTAGACTAAATTTATATTATACACCTACTATATTAACAACCAATTCTTTAGTGTTTGATAAGCAATTGATGTCAGAATGGTGGGAGCAAGGCTTTGAGTATGCAAAGAAAAAATACAAAGAAAGCATGGTTATGAGTGAGTTAAAATTAGAAGATAAATAAAAAAGAGATTTGATAACACCAAATCTCTTTTTTATTAAAACCTCAAACAAAATCAGGGAAATGGTTTTATTTATGCAAATCAAATCGATCTAAATTCATTACTTTATTCCAAGTTTTAACAAAATCAGTTACAAACTTTTCTTTTGCATCGTTACTGGCATAAACTTCAGCAATGGCTCTTAATTCAGAATTTGAACCAAAAATTAAATCAGCTCTTGTTGCAGTCCATTTTATTTTTTGTGTGTTTCTATCTCTACCTATAAACTCAAGTTTGTTACTAGGTGTGGTTTTCCATTGGGTGTTAATATCTAACAAATTTACAAAATAATCATTGGTTAAAGAACCTGTATTTGTTGTCAATACACCGTGTTTTGAGTTGTTGTAATTTGTGTCTAGTACACGTAATCCACCTACTAGTACAGTCATTTCTGGAGCTGTAAGCGATAATAATTGAGCTTTGTCAATCAATAATTCTTCGGTAGAAATGGTATATTCCTTTTCTTGATAATTTCTAAAGCCATCAGCAAGAGGTTCTAAAACAGCTATTGATTCAATATCAGTTTGTTCTTGGCTAGCATCCATACGCCCAGGTGTAAAAGGAATATTTACAGGATATCCTGCTTTTTCTGCGGCTTGGGATACAGCTATATTTCCTCCTAAAATAATTAAATCGGCAATGGATATTTTTTTGTCTTCAGATTTTGAATTAAAATCATTTTGAATATTTTTATATATAGCCAAAACATTTTTAAGTTTTTTAGGATTGTTTGCTTTCCAATTTATTTGAGGTTCTAATCTAATACGAGCGCCATTTGCGCCACCTCTTTTGTCTGAAATTCTAAAAGTAGAAGCAGAAGCCCATGCTGTTAAAATTAATTCTTGTGAGCTTAAATTAGAATTTTTAATATTTTCTGTTAATACTTTAATATCTTTTTGATTCACCAATTCGTGATCAACTATAGGGATAGGATCTTGCCAAATAAATTGTTCCTTAGGTGCTTCTGGACCTAAATACACAGAACTAGGTCCCATATCACGATGCGTTAGTTTAAACCAAGCACTTGCAAATGCAGCATCAAATTCATCGTGATTTTCTAAAAATCTCCTAGAAATTTTTTCGTAAGTTTTGTCAAAACGTAAAGAAAGATCAGTAGTTAGCATTGTTGGTTTGTGCTTCTTTTTAGGATCAAAAGCATCTGGAATAATTTTTTCAGAATCTTTGGCAACCCATTGGTGAGCACCGCCAGGACTTTTGGTTAATTCCCATTCGTTATTAAATAACATATAAAAAAAAGAATGACTCCAATGAGTTGGAGTAGGAGACCATATTACTTCTAAACCAGAGGTAATGGTGTCTTTACCTTTTCCTGTTTTGTAATCACTTTCCCAGCCTAAACCTTGTTCTTCAATATTTGCAGCTTCAGGACTATCTCCTAAATGATTACCACTTGCAGCTCCATGTGTTTTACCCAGTGTGTGTCCTCCAGCAATTAAAGCAACGGTTTCTTCATCATTCATAGCCATTCTTCCAAAGGTTTCTCTAATATCAATGGCAGCAGCAACAGGATCTGGGTTTCCATTAGGCCCTTCAGGATTTACATATATCAAGCCCATTTGTACAGCAGCTAAAGGCTTTTCTAACTGACGATCTTCTTTTGTATATCGCTTATCTTCTAGCCATTTTTCTTCTGCACCCCAATAAACATTCTTTTCTGGTTCCCACACATCCTCTCTACCACCAGCAAAACCAATTGTTTTAAATCCCATAGATTCAAGAGCTACATTTCCTGTTAAAATCATTAAATCAGCCCAAGAAATTTTAGCTCCATATTTTTGTTTGATAGGCCAGAGTAGTCGTCTTGCTTTGTCTAAATTAGCATTATCTGGCCAGCTATTTAGTGGAGCAAATCGCTGTTGACCAGCACGAGAACCACCTCTACCATCACCCGTTCGGTAGGTACCAGCACTGTGCCAAGCCATACGAATAAAAAAAGGACCATAATGGCCATAATCTGCAGGCCACCATTCTTGAGAGTCTGTCATTAATGCCGTTAAGTCTTTTTTTAGTCCTTGATAGTCTATATTATTAAATTCCTTTTTGTAGTCAAAAGTTTCTCCCATTGGATTAGATTTTGAACCATTTTGTCTAAGTACACCTAGATCTAGTTTGTTAGGCCACCAATCTTTATTGGTGGTTCCTTTTCCTTTTATAATTTGACCAGTAGATTTTTTTTCGCCAAATCCAAAGGGACATTCTTTTTTTGATTCCATTTTTGTTTTATTTATAAGAGCAAGCAACTACAAACAGTAGGCTAATGATTATTATTTATTTAGTTTTTTACAATCATAATTTATATTGTTGTTGCAATAAAGCTACAATAGATTAATTATTTATGAAGGTTGTGTTTTAAATGTAGTTAGTGAGGTTTGTATATTTTTGGAGTTTATGAATATACAATAATTTAAATTATAGGTTAGTAGTGGTAATCTTAAATAATTTTAAAACCGCTGCAGAACAATGTCTTGTTATCTAATGCACATTAAGTATTGTAATTGGTAGGTTTAAAAATAAAATAGGATGAAAAATATTAAGAGAACAACCCAACGTTCAGTATAAGGAACGTAGGGCAGGTGATAAGCACTTTCGTTTTGGTTTATAACTTAGCTAAATATAAATATTTTGCTTTTATCTTTTGTCTTATAAACGCCAAATTTTATATTTAACGGACTTTATTATTATATACAGACCTTTTGGTTAAGCACAAATGCCCTAAGTTTTTTATACCTTGTTAGGTGTCTGGCTTTTACGCTGTCTTATACAAGTGTTGTTGGAATTCAATAAATAGGTTTCTAATTTTCATTACATCTCCGCCTAGTTCTTCAATTCCGTCTGCTTGTGATTGGAACATACTTGATAACAAAACAGGAAGTTTTGTTTGGTCTAATTCTCCAACACCAATTTCAATATATTTACTCAATACAAATTCAATAAACTCTTTTTGTTTATCATTCATTAACGTAAAAATAGTGGCTTCTGCTGCTGCAACTCGTTCAGCTCTTGTAATTGGTTTTACTTCGGTGTTAAACACATGTTCTAAAACGTCAAACAAGTCACTGTTTTCAGCATCTACAAGTTTGCGTAATGCATTTAATTCTTCTGTTCCGTAACCTGCTGTTTCTAATTTTTCAAGTAATGTTCTTCTAGTTGTTGGATTGCTCCATAATTCTCGTAATTCAGCTTCACTTTTAAATAAGTTTGGTAATTCTCCAAATAGGTTGTTTAAAAATTCTTCGGACGAAATAGGTTTTCCGCTAGTATCCCAAAACATAGTATGAGAAGTATGTTGAATTGCTAATTCTTTACCATTCTTTAATTTTATTTTCACTTTTCTTTTACAGGTACAAGGTAGGTTTCCACAAATAGTACATTCTGTTGGAGGTTCTACTTCACAAATACAAGGTTGTTCACCACAAGTGTTGCACGGTTTTGGTTCACCTTTTTCACAAGCACAAGGTTCTTCATTACATCTACTACAAACAACTGGGTCTTCTGGTTCTCCATCCCATTCAGGGTCAAGAAAACGTTGGTGTGCATCTACAAAATCATAGATTGTAAAGTAGTCTTTACCATCAAAGGTTCTTGTTCCTCTACCTACAATTTGTTTAAATTCTATAATTTGATTTACAGGACGCATTAATACAATGTTTCGCACATTATGAGCATCTACACCTGTTGATAATTTTTGTGAAGTGGTTAAAATGGTTGGAATGCTCTTTTCATTGTCTTGAAATTGTTTAAGGCATCTTCACCAATCTGACCATCATTGGCAGTAACACGAACACAATAGCTCGTGTTTTTGCTTATTTTTTTATTTTGATTTACCATATCACGCACCATTGCTGCGTGTTCTTGTGTAGCACAAAAAATAATTGTTTTATCTTGTTCATTAGCATCATCCATAAATGCTTTTTACACGATAACGCTCTCTTGCAGGAATTATAATTTTACGGTTAAAATCCTTTTCCTCATATAATTTACCTCCTTCAATTTCTCCTTCTACAACCGTATCATCATCTATGGTAGTTTTGATACGTTTTACTTTAAAAGGCGTTAAGAAACCATCATTTATTCCTTCTTTTAGAGAATAGATATAAACAGGGTCGCCAAAGTATTTGTACGTATCTACATTGTCTTTACGTTTTGGTGTTGCTGTTAACCCTAATTGAACAGCAGGAGAGAAGTAGTCTAAAATACCTCTCCAGTTTCCTTCATCATTTGCACCACCTCTGTGACACTCATCTATAATTATAAAATCGAAATAATCTTTTGGGTACTGATTGTAATAAGCCGCAGCCCTATCATAATCCGTAGTGTTTTCTTCTTCAATTTCTTCAACTTCTGCGGTGTTATCATTTGCCATTAAAGACTGAAAAATGGTAAAGTAAATACTTCTACTCATTGGTACTTTTCCTTTTTTCTTAATCTCTTTTGGTTTGATACGCTCTAAAGCATCTTCTGGGAATGCTGAAAAAGAATTGTAAGCCTGATTTGCTAATATATTTCTATCTGCCAAAAACAAAATTCTTGGTCTTCTTTTTTGATATTGATTGTTGACGGTTAAATTCCAACGGGTTTGAAATAATTTCCAAGCAATTTGAAAGGCAATAGCTGTTTTTCCTGTTCCTGTAGCTAAGGTTAATAAAATACGGTCTTTGCCTTGGGCAATTGCCTCTAAGGTTCTTTTAATTGCTATTTCTTGATAATACCTTGGTTGCCAAGTTCCCGATTTATCTTCAAATGGAATCTCTGAGAATTTATCTCTCCACAATTCTGTGATTTCTGAACTAGCTTGTAATGGATATGATTTTATCCACAACTCTTGCGGTGATAAATAACGGTCTACAATACCTTCTTCACCTGTTTGCATACAAATTTGATAAATATCATCTCCGTTAGTAGAATAGGTAGTGTCTAAGGTTAATTTATCAGCATATAATTTGGCTTGTGCTACACCTTCACCAACGTCTAAATTTCTTGCTTTTGCTTCAACTACAGCCAGTTTAATGCCTTTGTATACTAAAATATAATCTGCAATAAGTGGTTTGGCACGTTTGCCTCCTGTTTGTATTCTACCTGCGGTAATTTGGCAGTTGCGTTCTCTTAATATTTTAGAACCTTCTACAACGCCCCAACCAGCTTCTTTTAGCTTTGGGTCTATTAATTCTGCTCTAGTTTCAGCTTCATTCATAGTATTTTTTTTATTTTTTCAGGCTAATTACACCCAATATATCTTTTTTTATCTATTGATTGGCATTAAAATCAAAACCCAATCAAGAAACTTTTAATTAAGCAAACCTTTAATTATCAGATTTTTACGTTGTTTTTGTTAATAACTTATGCTTTAGAATCAAAACCCAATCAAGAACTTTTTTTATTAAGCCCAAATTGGCTCATAACCACCTCTTGGGTGTTCAGGGTCAGCAGGTTTAATGAATTTGTTTTCTAATGCTTTTTTGATTACCGCAGAAGCTTGGGCTGCATTTTTTTTATCAATACCAAATCGTTCACATAATGTTGCATTTTTCATTTTTTGACCATCTAAATACTTCATGATTGAATGCTGATAACAAGCTCTTGTGCGTTCTGAAACTGTCATTTCTGCAAGTATGTGTTGCAGGAATTTCTAACAAAACTAAATTTCCTTTTGGATGTGCTACATAACGAAAAGCAAAAGTTATACGAGGCGATAGCATTTGTGATAACCACATAGCAAACACCTGTTTTCCTTTAGTTTGTGTGTCTGGATTAAATGTTGTGCCAATCACATTTTGTGTATCATCTTCTATACCCCAAACCACATAAGCAAAGTCTTTTTCTTCTATACGAGCTGCGTTAGAAAGTGCCGAACATAATTTACCAATCATTTCTGGACTCTTATTATTGTGCTTAAACTCTACACAGCCTTTTTCTGTACTAGTAGAAAGTAGCTCGTCTATTAGTACAATATCTCTTTGCATTTGTTTACTTAACTCGCTCATTTTATTAGTTGTTAGTAGTTAACTGCCCAGAAAATGCTTTTTGCAATACACTCTTTTTTAGTTCTTCTAAATCGGCTATTTTTTGAGTATAAATGGCTTCTAGTTTTTTTGTTTCAGTTGATAAAGAATCTAATCCTTTAACTATCTTTTGTTGCTCTTTTATTGATTTTGGAAAGTCAATACCAATCTTTTTTAATAAACGAGATTTTATTCCCAATACTGTAGCTCCCGTAGCTTGAGCTAATATTTTATTTCTAATAGGATTAGATAATAAAAGATATTTTAAAAATGTTTGATTAATTTTAGAAGGGTCAGGTTGCATTACAATTACTCTTTGTGCAAAAGCTATTTTCTCCTTAGTGTTAACTTGAGCAATATTACCTAAGGGAGCTTCAGTAGTGAAAATTATATCACCAAAATTAGGAATACCTCTTGTCATCCAAGATTCATAATTATCCGTAGCAATGAATTCTTCGGGTTTTTGCTGTAAATAACCTAATTTGATATTCTTTGCAGTAATCAATCTCACTCCACTACTTGTTTTAACAGGTGTACGTCCTCTATAATCAATAAAATTCACGAAATCATTTAGTTCGCAAGATTCCCAATCATCACCTTTATTTTCAAAGACATTTTGCAAATAACTCTCAAAAAGTTCTTTTGCGTTTTGTAGGTTTTGTTCTGCATTGGTTTTTGCGGTATCTATGGCAGCAAAAGCTTTGTCTAATATTTCTACTATTTGTTTTTGCTGTGGTAATGGAGGAACAGGTATTTCTAAATTTTTTAGAGATTTATAATATATGCCGACTACATTAGTTGTACCACTCTTTAATTTTTCTAAGTCGTCTACTAATTGTTTACTTGAAAATGCATACGCAACAAATTCTGGAACCAAAAACTCTTTAAACCTGACTCTTAAAATATTATTGTTAAACAATGTTGGTTTTTTGTAATCAGACTGATACAGACAGCTTTTTCCTACTAATTCAAAACTATTTCTAGTATTAAAGAGAAAATCATCATTTACTAATTGATATTTTTCAACTTCTTCATTTGTAGCATTTACAAATTTAAATGAATCTTCGTTCAATCCATTATCATTGTTTATGTTGTTCATCTTTAGGTACCTAAAGTCGTACTCTAATGATTGCTCTTTGTTGTTTCGGACTAATCCTATTTGAGAAAAATTGATAACTTCATCAAATATTTTCACCTCCCATCCAACAGGCAAACTAGTTTTTCCCATTGTCAATTCCTTAATCATTTCCAATCAACAATTTTAAATCATTCATTACATCAGCAGTTTCCTTATCCAAGTTAGCCATTGCTTCTAAAATTTCGTTGGGTTGGCGAAGTGGAGCCTCTTCTGGTGTGTTTGGGTTTTTGGCAGAAAGGTCAAAAGTGGTTTGGTCTACATCACTTAAACGAACATTCCAAGAGTTTTCGCTTTCTGCTTTTGTTTTTTGTAGGGTTACAAAATCTGCTAAATCTTTTTCGTTTAATGGGTTAGTTTTACCCAAATTACGGTCAAGGTTCAACTGGTAAAACCAAACCTTTTTAGTAGGTTCTCCTTTGGTAAAAAACAAGACCACTGTTTTTACCCCTGCACCTGTAAAAGTTCCGCCTGGTAAATCTAATACTGTATGTAGATTACAGTTTTCAAGAAGTTCTTTACGTATAGCAACAGAAGCATTATCGGTATTACTTAAAAAAGTATTTTTAATAACCACACCTGCCGAACCGCCAACTTTTAATATTTTAATAAAATGCTGCAAAAACAAAGAAGCGGTTTCGCCTGTTTTAATTGGGAAATTCTCTTGTACTTCTGCACGTTCTTTTCCGCCAAAAGGTGGGTTTGCCAAGACCACATTGTAACGGTCTTTTTCTTGTATGTTGGCAATGTTTTCTGCCAGCGTATTGGTATGTACAATATTGGGAGCTTCTACTCCGTGCAATATCATATTCATAATACCAATAATGTAAGCAAGCGATTTTTTCTCTTTACCGTAAAAGGTTTTCTTTTGTAGTGTTTCTATATCTTTTGTAGATAGTTTTTTTGTGTTACGTAAGTAATCAAAAGCCTCTACTAAGAACCCTGCACTTCCTACAGCACCATCATAAACAGTTTCTCCAATTTTAGGGTTAACTACTTTTACAATGGTTTTAATTAAAGGACGAGGGGTGTAGTATTCTCCACCATTACGCCCTGCGTTCCCCATATTTTTAATTTTCCCTTCATACAGGTGGCTCATTTCCAACTGTTCTGCGTGGGTTCTAAAACGTAATTCATCAATCAAGGCAACTACTTCACGTAAATTATAACCACTTTGAATACGATTTTTTAACTCGCTAAAGATTTCACCAATCTTGTATTCAATGGTGTCTGCACCGCTAGCATTTGTTTTAAACTTTTTGAGGTACGGAAAGAGTTCATTATTTATAAAGTCTAATAAATCGTCTCCTGTTTGTGCATTGTGGTCAATTTTCCCATCTGCTAATTTTGGAGCAGCCCAAGTTGTCCATTGGTAAGTTTGGTTCTATTAGTCTAGTGTATTCTTCTCCAGAAAGTAAAGCTGCATTTTCTTTATCCTTTTCTAAATCATCCAAATATTTTAAAAACAACACCCAAGAGCTTTGTTCTACATAATCTAATTCACTACCGCATCCTGCATCTTTATGTAGTATGTCGTCTATATTTTTAAAGCTTTGTTCAAACATTTATTCAGCGTCTTTTTTATTCGAGATAATTAGTTCTTTCACGTCTATGTTTAAGATTTCAGCAATACGCATTAGTATTTCTAGTCTAGGTTGTTGTCTGTTCTGCACATAAGCATTTACCATATTGTAGCTTTTTTCTAATTTCTCGGAAAGCCAAATTTGTTTAATGCCTTTTTCTTCCAACACTTCCTTAATTCTGTTCATTTTCAGACGCTGTTAATTCAGTTACTAATATAAATAGATTTTCGTGTTATCTCATAAAATAGTGTATTATCTATTCGTTTTAGATTTGTTGCGTTAAGTTATTGAATAGAGCCATTTTTTTTCAGATTGCACCCAACTTGTTTTAATAGCACCAAAGGAGAATTAATACTACAGAGGTTGCGTTATTATTCTAAACCAAACAGACTCTGTAGATACTGTAATTAATAATTAGATGATGAAATAATGGGTGATTTAAATATTAGAATTATTCTTAGAATTGTACGCTGTCTATTTCCTCTTAAAATTTATTAAAATTGGTGGAAAAGTTTGGTGCTTTTTTGTTTTGTAGAAATGTTAAAAGTATAAATCAAGAAAATAATTTTAAAAGAGCTAAAAAAAATTAAGACTCTGTATTGGAGTTGATATCAGAAAACCAACACTTTAAAATAATAAAATCATTACAAATGATAGTTTTGCTTTATTGCGTTAATAATTTTTTCTTTAGGTGTAAGATAATCAAACCAAAGTATGTTTGTATCTTTTTTAAACCAAGTAATTTGTCGTTTGGCAAAACGTCTAGAGTTTTTCTTAATTTCTTCAGTAGCAAAATCTAGTGTGATTTTGTCATCAAAAAAATCAAATAGCTCTCTATAACCAACTGTTTGTAGTGCGTTTAATTTTTTTAATGGATATAACTCTTTTGCTTCTTTCAATAAGCCTTTTTTCATCATAATATCTACGCGCATATTAATTCTACTGTATAGCACAGGTCTATCTGCTGTTAAGCCAATTTTGATAGATGTAAAATTACGTGGTGTTTTAGCTTTGTTTTTATAAGAGCTATAGGTATTGCCACTTCCTATACAAACCTCTAAAGCTCTTATAACTCTATGAGGGTTTTCAATAGCGATTGTATTATAGGTTTCAATGTCTAATTTTCTTAGTTGTTCTTGCAGTGTTTTAAACCCTTTTTCTTTAAGTTGCTTATTTAGGTTTTCTCTAATTTTAGGATCTACAGAAGGAAAATAATCTAAACCTTTTAAAACGGCATCTACATACAAACCACTACCACCTACCATAACAACAACATTGTTTTGGGTAAACAGTTGGTTTAGTTTTTCTAATGCTTCTCTTTCAAAATGTCCAACACTATACTCATCGTGAATACTTTTATTTTGTATAAAATGATGCGGAGCAGCAGCCAATTCTTCAGGTTCTGGTACAGCTGTTCCAAGGGTCATTTCTTTAAAAAATTGTCTAGAATCACAAGAAATAATATCACAGTTAAAATGTTGAGCTAATTTTATACTAAGTGCAGTTTTCCCAATAGCGGTAGGTCCCACAATACTGATAAGGTAGTTCATATTAAAGCTTATAAGGGAGTTGCACATTGATGACAGAACTTTGCCTTGTCATCGTGTTTAGATTCGTTACAATTGTGGCAAACTTGCGTGTTGGTGTTTGTTTTTTTTAGTGTGTTAAATTCAGAAGATACAATACCTGTAGGAACCGCTATAATTCCGTAACCCATAATCATCACTAAAGAGGCAAAAAATTGCCCAAGGGCAGTAACAGGAGCAAGGTCACCATAACCCACTGTAGTCATAGTTACAATTACCCAATAAATTCCTTTTGGAATACTGGTAAAACCACTGTCTGCATTTCCTTCAATCAAATAAATAAGAGTACCTAAAATAATAGAGAGAATTACAACAGCAAATATAAACACACCAATTTTGGCTTTGCTGGCCCTCATGGCTTTTAATAAATCGTTAGAAGCTCCCGTATATCTTACTAATTTTAAAATAGTAAATACTCTAAGCAATCTTAAAGATCTTAAAACTAATAAGGCTTCTGTTTTTAAAATAAATAGACCTAAATATTTAGGCAATGTGGCAACCAAATCTATAATTCCATACCAACTAAAAATATATTTCCATGGAGATTGCACACAAATCACTCTTAAAATATACTCAATAGTAAATAAAACAGTAATAACCCATTCTATGGTACTAAAGTAATAACCATATTGTGTTTCTAAAGAAACAACACTTTCTAGCATTACTACTAAAACACTAATTAAAATTAAAATTAGTAGTACAATGTCAAATAATTTACCAGCAGGTGTATCTGCTTCATAAATTATTTCGTGTAACTGTTGTTTCCAAGTTAATTTTTTAGCTTTCAAAACGAATAATTTTTTTGAATTTTCCGCCATCAATAAACTTCTTTATTTCGTGTCTGTTAAAGAGATTATCATTCACAGGAGAAATTATTTTTTTAACAATATCAATGTCAGTAATTTGTTGAGATAACTCTGTGTATGCAAAACCTTTTAGTTCTCCGTTTTGTAATAAAAATACAGATTTTTCAGAGGTAACTCTCCCTTTATCTACTAAAAGAGCATTTTCTAAATTAAATACGGTTGTGGGTATATTTGTTTTTTTTAGTGTGTTAAAACGAGGTTTGTTAGCTAGTATTTCTTGGTGACTTTTAATATTAGCAATGGCCATGCTTCCTGTCTCTTCAAAGCTTATATCACTTACTTGTTTGTGTATGATTTTTGCTCTTTTAGAGGATCTTAAAAGTATTTGGTTAACACTATTTCTGATGTTTCTATTTTTCCCAATATAAATAATATCTCCCTTTTGATTATGAAGATAAAACACGCCTGTTTTTCTAGGTGACTTGTCTAGAATTTTTTGAAGCTTACTGTTGATACCTTTTTTACTTTTAGATTTTCCTTCGCTTTTAATATTGGCTTTTATAATGTCTTTTTCAATATCTTTATTTAAAAGTAATTTAAAAAGCTTTACAGTAGCAAGCGCATCTCCATTGGCTCTGTGTCTGTCGCTCATAGGAATTCCTAAACTTCTGCAAAGCTTACCTAGGCTATAAGAATCTTGGTCTGGAATTAATTTCCTGCTTAATTCTACGGTACAAAGTGTGTCCTTTACATAGTCGTAGCCTAACCTGCCAAATTCATTTCTTAAAATTCGGTAATCAAAATTAGCATTGTGTGCTACAAGAATACAATCTTCTGTAATGTCTACAATTTGTTTGGCTATTTCATGAAATTTGGGTGCATTACGCAACATTTTATCATTAATTCCTGTTAATTGCACCACAAAAGGCTGAATCTTTTTTTCAGGATTTACTAGTGTAATAAATTGATCTACTACTTTTTTACCGTCAAATTTATGAATGGCAATTTCAGTCATACCTTCTTTGTTAAATTTTCCTCCAGTAGTTTCAATATCTATAATAATATACATCTAGTTAATTTGCAAGTTAGTTTTATTAGTAGGTGTAACAAATATAATACAACTATATAATATAAAGTTATATCTGCTTAATTAGTATAGTTTCTGTCACCAAATATAGAACTACCCACACGAATCATAGTGCTACCTTCTTGAATAGCTATTTGATAATCTCCACTCATTCCCATAGAAATAGTATCAAATAAAGGTTGGTTGGTTTGCAGTTCATCGTAAAAACATTTTAGATTTTGAAACTCTTGTTTAATTTGTGTCTCATCCTTTACAAAACTAGCCATTCCCATCAATCCTACTACTTGGATGTTGTCCATATGTTTGTAGTCGTAACAGTTTAAAATATTGGTAATCTCTTCTTTGTCTAAACCAAATTTAGAATCTTCTTTTGCAATTTTATATTGCAACAAACATTTTATAACTCTATTGTTTTTTTTTGCTTGTTTGTTTACTTCTTGCAGGGTTGTAAAGCTGTCAATACCATGAATTAAATCTACAAAATGTGCCATGTATTTTACTTTGTTACTTTGTAAATGTCCAATCATATGCCAAGAGATGTCTTTAGGTAATTCATCGTATTTGGCAACCATTTCTTGAATTTTGTTTTCTCCAAATATTCTTTGTCCAGTATTGTAAGCTTCTTTTAGGTCAGAAACAGGTTTGGTTTTAGAAACAGCTACCAATGTTACATTTTTTGGGATCGTTGATAAAATAGAATTTAAATTTTTAGTAATGCTCATGTGGTTGGTAAATTTATTCATCAAAAATAAGCAAATGTAGGTTTAAAATAGTACACGTGAATTTTTAAAGACAAATTAATGGAATATAGTATCGTTATATAGCTACATAGTTCATATAATCCTTTTTTTTTTATCATATTTTTAAATCTTCAAGTTTATTAATATAATAATAATAAAAAGTACAGTGAATGAGTAAATTAAAAATAATATTGGTGCTGTTTTTTACGATAGTATGTACAGGGTTTTCACAAACAAAACCTAAAAAACACTTTACTAATCTGGTTGATTTTTCAGAAGCACCAAAAAGAGTCAATCATAAATATCCGTTATTTGATCAGAAAAATAAAAATCAATGGGTATTATCGGAGTTGATTAGCGATGAGTTTGATGCTGATAGTTTAAATACTAAAAAATGGTATCCAAACAATCCGGGTTGGAAAGGAAGAAAACCTACGCTATTTCACGAGCCAAATGTAAGTTTAAATGATGGTGAATTGGTTTTTAAAATCAATCAACAGGATGAAGACTTTAATTTTCCAGAAGGTTATACACATACTGCGGGGTTTATAAGAAGTAAACAAAAGGTATTGTATGGGTATTTTGAAGCTGAAATGAAAATGATGAACGATAGTTGGGTTTCTGGTTTTTGGGCTTCTAACAACAAAAAAGAGTGGTGGACAGAAATTGATATTTGTGAAAATTCTCCAGCAACAAGAAATCAACAAAATGATTTAACTTCTAACATCCATATATTTAGATCTCCAGAAAAATATGGAGATGTTCAAAAGTATTTTTGTAGAAATAAAAAATACAAAGTACCCTTTAACTTGCAAGACGATTACCATGTTTGGGGAGTTGAATGGGATGAAACCGTAATCCGTTTTTATATAGATGGAGTTTTGTTTCGTGAAGCTAAAAATACACATTGGTTTCAGCCTTTGCACATTAACTTTAATAACGAATCTAACAAATGGTTTGGAGCTGTACCTTCTGAGAATAGCAAATTAGATCAAGAATTTAGAGTGAAATATTTTCGTTACTGGAGTAAGAAAGAGCCTTTAGCAATAAAAAGCAAAGAATATGCTAATGGGTATTATGGTGTGTCTAAATAGTTTTTACACAAATAAAAAGCTCTCTTATTTTATACAATAAGAGAGCTTTTTTATTTTTGGATAACAAAAAGAATTATTTTAAGATAGAAATAATTTGAGATGCCAACTCGGTACCAATACGGTCTTGAGCTTCTAATGTAGCTGCACCAATATGAGGAGTTAACGAAATGTTAGGATTCATTAATACTTTCATAGATGGTTTAGGTTCGTTTTCAAAAACATCTAGTGCTGCTTTAGCAATTTCACCAGTTTCTAAAGCTTCAATCAAAGCAACTTCATCAATAACACCACCACGAGCAGCATTGATAATAATTGCAGTTTTTTTCATCAATTTAAATTCAGGAGTACCAATTACATAACCATCTTGAGCGGGTACATGTAAAGTAACAAAATCAGCATTCTTCAACACTTCTTCTTTAGAAGTGGTAGCAATGGTAAAGTTTACTTTTTGTCCATCAAAAAACTCTAAATCTAAATCTACTTTTTCAAAGAAAGGGTCAAAAGCAATTACTTTCATACCTAATCCTAAAGCAATTTTAGCAGTAGCTTGACCAATACGACCAAAACCAATAACACCTAAAGTTTGTCCTTTTAACTCAACTCCTTTTGCGTAGTTCTTTTTTAATACCTTAAATTTAGAATCTCCTTCTAAAGGCATATTTCTGTTAGAATCTTGTAAGAAACGAACCAAACCAAACAAGTGAGCAAAAACCAATTCTCCAACTGAGTGAGAAGAAGCAGCAGGTGTGTTAATTACGTGTAATCCTTTATCTTTAGCGTATTGTACATCAATATTATCCATTCCAACACCACCACGTCCAATGACTTTTAAAGAAGGACAAGCATCAATTAATTCTTGTCTTACTGTAGTTGCAGATCTTACTAAAATTACATCAACGTTATTCTCGTTGATATAGTTTTCTAATTGTTCTTGAGCAACTGTGTTTAAAATTACTTCAAATCCAGCATTTTCTAATGCAGTTACACCTGACTGTGCTAAACCGTCGTTTGCTAAAACTTTCATCTTAATTATTTTTTTGTGCTTATTTGCTAAGCGTTAAAATTTCTTCATTACGTCAATTAAAGCTTGTACGCTTTGTTTTGGCATTGCATTGTAAATAGAAGCTCTAAAACCTCCTACAGAACGGTGTCCTTTTACGTTGCTAATTCCAGCTTCTGTACACGCTGCTAAAAATTCAGCATCTTTAGAGGCATCGTTTAACAAGAATACAACATTCATTAAAGAACGATCTTCCTTAGCTACATTGTTTACAAAAGAAGGATTATTATCAATCTCATTGTAAAGTAAAGCTGCTTTTTCTTCGTTTTTCTTAGCAATTGCTTCTAAACCGCCCTGAGCTTTCATGTATTCTAAGTTTAACATAGATACATAAATTGCAAAAACAGGAGGTGTATTAAACATACTTTCTCCCTTAATATGAATTTGATAATCTAGCATAGAAGGAATAGCTCTTCCTGTATTTCCTAAAATATCTTTTTTAACAATTACCAATGTAGCACCTGCAGGACCTAAGTTTTTTTGAGCACCAGCATAAATAATTCCAAATTTAGAAACATCAACAGGTTTAGAAAAAATATCAGATGACATATCTGCTACCAAAGGAGCATCAGACACTGGATATTCTTTAAATTGGGTTCCAAAAATTGTATTGTTAGAAGTAATATGAACATAATCAGCATCTGTAGGAATGGTGTATCCTTTAGGAATATAATTATGATTTGTGTCTTCAGAAGAAGCAACAACTTCTACACTTCCAAATAAACCAGCTTCTTTAATAGCTTTCTTACTCCAAGCACCTGTATTTACGTATGCAGATTTTCCACCTTCAGATTTCATTAAGTTCATAGCAGTCATTAAAAACTGACTAGAAGCTCCACCTTGTAAAAATAATACTTCGTGACTTGTAGGTACTTCTAATATTTCTTTTACCAAAGAAACAGCATTATTATATACAGCTACAAACTCTTTACTACGATGAGATATTTCAATTAATGATAAACCTGTGTTGTCAAAATCTAAAATAGCTTGACTCGCTTTTTCAAACACTTCCTGAGGTAAAATTGAAGGACCTGCGCTAAAATTATGTTTTTTCATTATATATTTAATTTTTGGAAAGCACAAATTTATAAAATCTATGCGCTTTACCTTTACGATTGATGATTTATTTTGTTGAAATTTTATAGTTCTAATAAAAATTTAAGAGTATCAACATTATCTGCATAATTCCATAGTTTTGGAGACTGAGTTTGCCCTAATTTTACAGCATCATCAATAGCAAGTTCTGTAGATATACACTGAATTTTATCAGCATCAGCGTTTAAGCGTTTTTTTAGAGTATCTATGTGCGTATAATATTCATAAAAAAGACTGGCAATAGGAGAGGAGTAACTTGTGTCTTCTTTAAGCATTAAAAAACCATTTTCCTGAATTTTAAACAAACTCATTAAGTACACTGCTTTGTTATAATCGTAATTGTTAGCGTATTTGGTGTAGTTTATAATGTCTTTATGTTTGTAAACAGCTTTAAATAAGGTATCAAAGTTATAGTTTTCTGGAACATATATTTTAGAAATACTTCTACAACCCAGTCCATAGTATCTAAAAATATCATCACTTAAACCTTCTAATTGTTTTTGTGTTTCGTTACCACTTAAAACCGCAACAGCATTTCTACTTTTTCTGATGATATGTGGATGTTTTCCAAAATAATATTCAAAATAGCGAGCTGTATTATTACTTCCAGTTGCAATTACAGCATCGTAATTTTCTAATTTAGTTTCTGTAAATTCAAATTTCTCTTTAAATTCAGGCTCAATATGTTCTAAATATTTAGCAATTAGCGGAATAAAATATTTATCGCTAGAAGATAATTTAACTTTTATTTTGTGTCCAGAAATAGCAACACACAAAAAATCATGAAAACCAACCAAAGGTATATTTCCAGCCATAATAATAGCAATAGTTTTAGAATTCTGTTCAGGAATGCTATAGTTAGTTAACCACTTAATGATGTTGGATTCTGTTAACGCTTTACTCCAACTTTCTAGGGCAAACAGTACGTTGTTTTTAGTAAACCAACTATTATATTCTTCGGCTCTTTTAATTTGTGTTTTAAAAACATCAAAAAATAAATCGTTAAAAAGGAGGTCTTTTTTTTTTTCAATAGTAGCAGTGTTATATTGGCTTAAAAAAATCCCTAAATTAACAAATGCCTGTATTCTCTTATCTAAACTCATTATAAGTTAGTTTGTGGGTTTTGAATCAATACAAAATGTATTATTTTTGTAGCACAAATTTAAAGAAAAAACAACGATGGCAATCATAATAACAGATGAATGTATAAACTGTGGGGCTTGTGAACCAGAATGTCCTAACAATGCTATATATGAAGGTGCTGAAGAATGGAAGTATTCAGAAGGTACTTCTTTAGAAGGAGATTTTGTTTTACCAAACGGTAATGCAGGTAATGCTGATGAAGACCAAGAGCCAATAAGTGACGAGGTATATTATATTGTACCAGACAAGTGTACAGAGTGCAAAGGTTTTCATGACGAGCCACAATGTGCAGCTGTATGTCCTGTAGATTGTTGTGTAGATGATGAAGATGTTGTAGAAACAGAAGAAGAACTTTTAGCAAAGCAAGCTTTTCTACATAAAGAATAATAGCAGTAAAAAATTTAAAAAAAACTCCAGACATTTAATTGTTTGGAGTTTTTTTTGTGCTAGATTTTAATATTTATATTTAATCTAAACACTTGTTTTTTGTTAATTTAACGTAAAAAGAGCTGATTTTTACTGCGTTTTATCATATGTTAGTTTTTAGAGTCTTGAGAAAAATTAACATTCTTTACATTCAACTAACAAAAAAAGAAGAATTTATTAAAGTTGTATTTACATAGTTTTTTTTGGTTTAAAACTAGTTTTACGGTAACAAAACAAAACTATTTTTTAAAATGAAAAAATTATTAAAATTATCGTCATTAGCTATGATTACAGCCTTAGCAATTTCTTGTGGGGATGATGGCTTAGATGGAGCAAATGGTGCTAATGGTACTAACGGATCAGATGGTGCTAACGGAACTAATGGATCAGATGCTTCTGTTTATTTAACGGCTTCAAAGTCTCCAAATTTATTAAAAGCTACAAATAATTTTGTAGGAATTAAGATTAGTCCTTTATTGTCTTCAGAAGATGTAATTCCTAATTCTCCAGATTTTGTGTATGGTTCTATGGCTGATGGAGCTGGGTTATTAGCAGAGTCTGATGGAACATTTACTTTAATTAATAATATTGAAGCAGATTACTCTATTGCTAGAATTAAGTTAAATAAAGATTTAAGACCTGTTTCAGGAGAATATATTTTAAATGCTTCTGCTACTGCAGAAACAGCACAATGTTCTGGAACTTTAATTACAAATGCAGAACACGGATTTGGTCCTTTGTACCTTTCAGGAGGTGAATGGGGTGGTGCTTCTAAAGGAGTTTTTGTTACAGATCCCTACAAAAAAGTGACAGATGCCGGAACTGGAAAGATGTTAACAAAATTTGGACAATGGTCTACAGAAAATGCGGTTGTAATAGGTAAGGATGCTTATGCTGGTAAAACAGTTGCTTTTATTGGTGATGATCATGCTGATAACTCTGTACCTTCTGGTCAATTAGGTATGTATGTTGGAAATAGAGGAGATTTAAACAATGGAAAACTTTACGGTTTAAAGATAACTAGCACTGGTATTGACTTTGAAGTAGATATGGTTGAGGGTACTGACTACAATGCTGAATTTGTTGAGTTAACTGAAACTGAAATATCTGCTTTAGATACAGAGTGTAAAACAAAAGGAGTAATGGGATTCTCTAGATTAGAAGACATTGACTGGAGAAGAGGTTCTGCGGCTAATCAAAGAGAAATTTATTTTTGTGTAACAGGTAGAAACAAACCAGATTTAGTAGGTAAAGGATCTTTATTAGGTAGAGTTTATAAGGTAACTTTAAACGATACAGATCCAACAGGAGCTTGTAAAATTACTTGTGTATTAGATGGTGATAAAGACGGTGGTAAAGCAGACGGTTTCCACTCTCCAGATAACATTTTAGTAACAGAGAATTATGCTTACGTTCAAGAAGATCCAAATGGATATGCATCTATAAACCCAGATATTACAGGATACGCTAAATTATACCAATACAACTTAAATACTGGAGAAATTAAAACAGTGTTAGAGTGTGATCAAGATAGAGCAGCTGGATTAGGATATGGTTCAATCTCTAAGAGATGGGAAATTACAGGAATGATTGATGTTACTGATGTGGTAAATAATGGAGATAATACGTTCTTACTAATAACTCAAAACCATGGATGGAATCCTGCTGATGGGACTTCTTTTACAGATCCTTTAGCTAATCCTGATATGTCTAACAGAAGAGAAGGGTCTATGTTGTATTTAATTAAAGGTTTAGAAAGATAATTTATGAATACATATTTGAATTTTATATTCAAAGCAAAGGCATACACTATTGGTGTATGTCTTTTGCTTTTAAGTTTTTCTTGTCAAAGAAAAGAAAATAAACAAACAATAGTACCAGCAAGTAAATTAGAAAAATTATATAAAAACAATTTAGAAAAAGCTTATCAATATTTAGATAGCATAAGTGTTAACGGAAGCCCCAAAAACAAAAGCTACTATATCAACTCAAGAAAGTACTTTAAAAAATCGGAACCCATATTATCTTACTTAGAAAAAGATAATTTTAAATCTTTAAATGCTCCCAACTTGATAAGAATTCAAGAAGAGGATCCTACAGATATTAAAATACGTCAACCCATAGGTTATCAAGTAATAGAAGAAAACTTATTTGCTGATGAAGTAGATACTTTAGCTTTAAAAAGAGCTATTAAAGTAACAAGCGGACGTTTAAAATTGATTAAAAAAAACACAAAGTTTTACTTAAAAAATTACCATATACTGTGGATGGTTAGAGATCAATTGGTAAGAATTGCAACCACAGGATTGTCTAATTTTGACTCTCCTGTTTTAGGTCAATCATTGCAAGAATCTATTTATAGTTTAGAGACTATTGATGAAATTTTATATGTTTATAAAAATCAATTTAATTCAGATCAATTATATCAAGATTGGGAAAAAGAGTTAACTCAAGCCAAAAAAAAGTTACAAACTAGGTTTGATACTTTTGATAGATATGAATACATAAAAACAGATGTTCAAGCTCAAATAAAACTTTGGAACAAAACTGTAAAAGATTGGAAGGCTGAGTTTCCTTTTGAATTAGCAATGACAAATCATTTTGAGTCTTTGTTTAGTAAAGAGATGTTTAATATGGGATACTTTTCAGATTATAAAAGTGATACAGTTTATTTAGAACAAAAAATTCAATTAGGTAAACAATTGTTTAATGATAAAACATTATCACTAAACAACAACATGTCTTGTGCAACTTGTCATGATAAGAAACTTGCGTTTACGGATGGAAAAAAAACATTTAACAAAAATCAAATAAGAAATACACCAACCATTACTTATGCAGGTTTACAACAAAGTTTTTTTTATGATAGTAGATCAGGTAGTTTAGAAGGGCAAATTGTAGGTGTAATCACAAATCATAATGAATTTGATTCTAATCTTGACATATTAGTAAATAAAGTGAATCAAAATAAAATGTATATAAAAGCTTTTGATACGCTCTATGCCAAAAAAACAACAGATGCCAATATTAGACATGCCATGGCATCTTATGTAAGAACATTAAACAGTTTTAATTCTAAGTTTGATAATAATATTAATAACAAAGAAAATACGTTAACTTTATCAGAAAAAAAAGGTTTTAATTTGTTTATGGGAAAAGCTGCTTGTGCTACTTGTCACTTTCCTCCATTATTTAATGGTACTGTTCCTCCAAATTTTAACGAAACAGAAATGGAAATAATTGGAGTACCCAAAACGGCTAAAAACAAAGAATTAGATACGGATCTAGGTAGATACGAATTGTTTAAAACCGAGCAAAGAAAAGGAATGTTTAAAACTCCAACACTAAGAAATATAGCCTTAACAGCCCCTTACATGCACAATGGTGTATATGCTACTTTAAAAGAGGTTCTAAATTTTTACAACAAAGGAGGCGGTGCAGGTTTAGGTTTTAATGTGCCACATCAAACCTTACCTTTTGATAAATTAGATTTATCGGAACAAGAAATACAAGATATTGTAGCGTTTTTAAATACGTTAACCGATGAAATTAAGCAATAATAGTACGCAAAATATAAACAAATTATGAATAAAAAACTTATTTCCTTATTACTAATTTACTTTTTTCAATTTCTTATGACCTCTTGTGACCCATGCGGTTGTAGTATTGCAAAAACTTTTGAGAGAACATATAATGGATTGGGATTAAAAGCCTGGGATACATCTGGTTTTAAAGATAAAGAGGTGTCTGACACTGTTCATAAAAATTCATTTGGTTTAAGTGTGTCAGTTGAGTCTGATTTAAATGAAATTGGATATTTGAAATCAAGATTAGATTTTAGCTCTTTTGGATTTGCTTCAGTTTACGCTTGTACTTGTGATTCTGATGAATATAGAACCGTTGATCCTATTAAATTTGTAGAAATTAGAGTCACTGACACCCAATCTAAAGAGATAACTGATGTTACAGCTAATTTTATTGTTTATGATTACTATGGAGAACAAATAACAATTAGCGAGTTCTTTAAAAATGGATATACATCTGATTGGGATCCAACATTCCAATTAGAAATTATAGAAAATGATAACATTCCTGATAATTCTATTTTTGAAGTTAAAATAATTTTAGAATCAAAAACTGAATTAATTGAACAGACACAGGAAATAAATTTTAAATAAAAAACACTTTGCAGAGCGTGGTTGTGTATGATTAATTGCTGATTCTAGTTTATTTGCTAAATTTAGTGCTTAAATTACGCAACTAATCATACACAAAGCACGTTATAGAAATAGGAACAGATACCTCTTTTTAATTAAAATGAAAGTTATAAACAAAAAAACCACAACAATTAAGTTGTGGTTTTTAGTGTGGTGCCTCCAGGAATCGAACCAGGGACACAAGGATTTTCAGTCCTTTGCTCTACCAACTGAGCTAAGGCACCATGCTTAACTTAGCGGTTGCAAATATAGTACTTTTTTATAGATATTAAACAAAAAAATGAAGTTAAAATAGTCTTTTTTTATATTGTGTTGAAAATTAGTTTTTTAAATAGTAAAAAAATAGAATTAAAATAATAATGTTGTTAAAATCGTTAGTTAAAACTACTTTTACCTACATATTTAGAAACTTTATAAAATGCGTATAGGAGTCGTTTGTTATCCAACCTTTGGAGGAAGTGGAGTTGTAGCTACAGAAGTAGGAATGGCTTTTGCCAAAAAAGGATATGAAATTCATTTTATTACATACAATCCACCTGTTAGATTGGATTTAATATCTAAGGGTATTCATTTTCATCAAGTACAAATAGAAGAGTATTCTTTGTTTCAGTATCAGCCTTATGAATTGGCATTGTCTAGTAAAATGGTTCAGGTTGCAGAAAAGTATCAATTGGATATTTTACATGTACATTATGCAATACCACATGCATATGCAGCTTATATGGCCAAACAAATGTTAGCAGAAAAAGGTATAGATATTAAAGTTGTAACTACATTACATGGTACTGATATTACTTTGGTAGGAAGTCATCCTACCTACAAAACAGCAGTAGAGTTTAGTATCAACAATTCAGATGTTGTTACCACTGTATCAAATAGCTTAAAAGAGGATACCTTTAGACTTTTTGATATTAAAAAAGAGATTAAAGTTGTTTATAATTTTATTGAATTAGAGAATTATGTTAATCAATCTGTAGTAGGAGAAGATTGCCAACGTGGAAATATTGCTACAGAGGATGAATATATATTAACACATATAAGTAATTATAGACCCGTAAAAAGAGCCAAGGATGTAGTTAGAGTTTTTGCAAAAGTATTAGAAAAAAAGAAAGCAAAATTAATATTAGTAGGACAGGGACCAGATATAATTTCGGTTAGAAATTTAGCAAAAGAGTTGGGGGTATATGATAAAATTTTGTTTTTAGGAAATAGTACAGAGGTAAATAAAATTTTGTGTTATTCCGACGTGTTTTTATTACCTTCTAAATCTGAAAGTTTTGGATTGGCAGCCTTAGAAGCAATGGCAGCAAAAACTCCTGTAATTTCTAGCAATACAGGTGGATTACCTGAGGTAAATGTACATGGTGTAACTGGTTTTTTAAGCAATGTAAAAGATGTAGAGGATATGGCTAAAAATACTTTAAAACTAATAGAGAATAAAGAAATACTGAAAAAGTACAAATTAAATGCATTTAACAGAGCTAAAGATTTTAGTATAGATAATGTATTGCCTAAATATGAAGAGATTTATAAAAGTTTAGTAGCTACACCAATCTCTTAAAACAATTATTTATAGAATTATAAAAAAAAAACGTCTTTGGAGGTAATTCCAAAGACGTTTTTTTATTGATAAAGATATTAAATTCTTTTCATTTGATCTTTCATTAGTTTTATTTGATCTGCTAGCATACCGTGTTTGTCTAGTTTTTTAGCTTCATTTAACAAAGTAGTAGCCTCTCTTTTTCTACGTTTACTCATTGCAATTCCAGCTAAGTTTAGTTTTGCCATGGCAACATCGTGCCCCATGCGTAAGCCCAATGCTAAAGCTTTTTTTAATAGTTTTTCTCCTTGACTCATACTTTTTTGAACAACCATTAATCCTTTAAGGTAATAGTAATAAGCTTGTTGAGATTCAATTAAAGCAGATTCTGGTTTTTTTATTTTATTTAACCAATTTTCAGTTCCTTCCATATTTTGCTTTCTCATTTGTAAAAATGCAAGTAATAAAATTTCATTTTTAAAATAAAAGAATACAAATACTCCTGCTAATAAAAGTAATAAAATACCGTTTCCGATATTTTCATCAACAAATTGTAAAATAGCCAATATAAAAATTGCAGCAGCAATAACTAATTTTAAATTCTTGTGAAACATGTCTTTTTTTGTTTTTGTAAGATTTGCAAATTTACAATATAAATTATGGATTTAAGAACCTTGTTTATTTTTTGTAATATTTTTTAAATTTTAAGTAGGCTATTATCCCAATAACAGCAACAATTCCGATTGAATAATAAATAAAATCAGGAGTTACTACTTGATCTCCACTTGCATAAGAATGTAGTCCAGATAGGTAAAAATTAACACCAAAGTAAGTCATCATAATACTTGCAAAAGCATATACAGATACAATGTTAAAAGCAAACTTACTTCGTAAACCAGGAACCAAGCGCATGTGTAATACAAAAGCATAAATCATAATACTAATTAAAGCCCAAGTTTCTTTAGGATCCCATCCCCAATAACGACCCCAACTTTCGTTAGCCCACATACCTCCTAAAAAGTTACCAATAGTAAGCATTACCAAACCAACGGTCATACTCATTTCATTAATAATAGTTAACTCATCAATTTTAAGTTTTAAAGATTTTTTATTTTTAGTTGTGGTTAAGACCATTAATAATAAAGAAACCAACCCCAAAATCATACTTAAAGTAAAAGGTCCGTAACTAGCTACAATTATGGCAACGTGAATCATCAACCAATAAGAGTTTAGCACAGGTTGTAGGTTTGCAATTTGTGGATCCATCCAGTTCCAGTGTGCAATCATTAAAATCATAGAAGCAACAAAAGCAGTTGCTGCAATGGTTAAATTAGATTTTCTTCCAAACAACAATCCAAACAGCATAGTAGCCCAAGCTACATAAATAATAGATTCATAAGCATCTGACCACGGAGCGTGTCCAGAAATAAACCAACGAACTCCCAAACCAGCAGTTTGTAGCGCAAATAAAAACAGTACAACGCCTACAGCTACTTTTATAAAAGTACGAATAACTTTACCATCCTTAAAAATTTGTATTATAATACATAAAAACAGCAAAGCACTGATGTACATGTAATAGGAAAATAATTTTTTAAAGATGTCATATTTATTATACGTAATTTCAAAGTCTATTTTTTTTTGTGAAGGATATACTGCGGCTCCATATTTTTTCTGAAAGTTTTTAATTCCTTCTAAAATCTGATTGGCCTCTGAGTAATCTTTAGATTTTTTAGCTTTCCACAAGGTTTGTCTGTATGCAGGTATAATTTGTTTTACAAAAACAGAATCAATTCCTTTAAACCCAGCAGTACTTAGTTCTAGTTGTGATACCCATTTGTTATTTGGGTCGTTAATTTTAGGATAAATTCGCAAAATACTTCCACTAATGGCAGTGTATAATAATCCTACTCTTTTGTCAACATTGATAAGATCTTTTTCAAAAGAGCTCTTCTTTTGTGTTTTTTCGGCGTCAGAAACATATTGTGTTAGTATGTAATTTCCTTGAGGGTCTATACAATTGGACAAAGAAGCATATTTAGCTTTGGCATCTAGCCCTAAAATAGTTCTCAATCTAGTATTACCTCGTTCTAAGTAAATAACAGGGGCATCGTACCACATTCTTGGATTTTCTATTATTGATAAAAATACCTGATTGGCATCTAGACCATTGTAAGTATCTTTTTTACTTACTTTACGTAATAGCTGGCTTGCAAAAGTATGAATAGGTTTCATTCTACCACCAGCATCTTGAATAACTAATTTACTAAACTCTAAGGCGTGTTCTGGTTTGGTAGCATATTTTAAAATAGCCTCTTTAACTTTTTCAGGGCTTATTGTTTTTTGTTTAATAGTTGTTTGCTGCTGTTCAGATTGGTTGTGTTTGTGATTAGGGTCATTATGATTGTGTTCTTGTGCAAATCCAACACTACTAGCAAAGGCAATCAATATAGTGATGATAGCAGATTTGTTTTTTAGCTTATTTAACTTATTGCTTAACAAACCAAAACGAGTTTTCTTTAAAAATAAAGTCATAATTAAACAAGTGTATAATAATGAGTAACCAACATAGGTAATAAATGTACCAAGGGCATCATGGTTTACAGACAATCGTGTTTCTTCTTTAGGACCAGATAAATCGTAACTAGATTGAAAAAATTTATATCCTTTATAGTCTAATATATGATTCATAAAAATTCTAAAATCAAAACTTTCGTTTTCCTTTTCGTTAATAACAGTAATTTCACTAGCATAAGCTGCAGCAGACTCTGATCCTGGATATTTTTCTAATTGAAAATCATTTAGTTTGATAAAAAAGGGTAGTTTTAAAATTTTGGAACCATAAGCAATATTAAAATTTAATCCCTCTAAAGAAAAAGAAACAGGTGGGTTAGAGGTGTATTGACCACCTCTTACTTGTACAGTAGTGGTTTTATTGTTAGAGGTTGCTTTTAGAGTAATTAAGGACTCAGGGTATGCTTTTTTATCTTTTGCAGAAATTGTTTTCATTTCTCCAGTAATTGGTTTTTCTGGAACAACAAAGCTTAAACCTGCAATTTGATGTAAGCTTAAATAATTAAATTTTTTAACTTCTGTTTTAGAGATAGTTCCGTTGTATCTGTCGGCCATTCTCATAAACGTACCATTGTGTTTTGATTCTAAATGTAGAGCGTTATCAATATTTGTAAAATTTATAGATGCGTTTTCTCCATTTTCATATCCAACCAATATTCCGTGAATATTTTGAATTTCTCCTTTTTTAATATAATGATCGTGTCTGCTACCAGAACTAGACTCTACAAAATGAATAAACAAATCACCATTTTTGGTATTGGTAAATTCAGTTTTTACATTAGGAATATAATTAGTAAGTTCTAATGTAAATTCTTGTTCTCTAAAATCATTTTTTAAACTAAAGTCAGCTTTTCCTCTTGCAGATAATAAAATAGGTTTGTGTATTTTTTTTTGTTCTTTTAAATTATCTACGGTTACGTTTAAATAGGTAGTTTCAGAAAAAAAAGTGTTTGATTTTTCACCCTCTACAATAGGCATCACTCCTTCATAACTCACGTACCTAGTAACGGCTGCTCCTATGATAATAAAAACAAAAGAAAGGTGAAACAACAAAACCGTCCATTTCTCTTTTTTATACAATTTGTATTTAAAAATATTTCCAGAAAAATTAATTACAAATAAAACCATAATAGCTTCAAACCACCATGCATTGTAAACTAAAACTTTAGAAGTTTCGGTACCATAATCATTCTCTATAAAGGTTGCAATTCCCATTGCGGCTGCAAAAACAATAAAAAGTACAGACATTAAACGTGTACTGTATATAATATTCCAAATTTTTTTCATTGGGTGCTTAAATTTTGAGGTGCTAAATTACGGAATATAGCTCAAAATAAAGTGAAGATCTTTTATTTTAAAAGTGTTTTTACGTAATAAAAATAGTAAAAATACGGTTTGTAAATAAGCTTCAAACTTCCCTTTATTACTTTTAAATTAAGTTTCTAATAAAAAATATCAGGTAGTTGTAATAGGCTTAGAACCTACAGGAGCATTGGCAGGTTTTTTTAACAAAATCTGGAATTAAAACTAATTGTATTAAAAAAAGAAAGGCTACCAAAACACAATGTTGTGGTGGTTTGGTATATAGCGATATAAAAAATATTCTTTTTTGATATTTTTGAAGTACTGGATGTTGAGTTTAATACCATTGCTATATTATATAGCAAAAAAAATATATTTAAGACTCAAAGAGACAAATCAATTGTTTTTTTGGTAATAAAAAAAACTTTTAATAAATGAATTACAGACAAAACATATGAGTTAGGAATAATAACTGTAGAAAAATGTAGGGTAAATTGTTTAGAGAATAGAACCAATGTAGTAGAAATTAAAATCAGGTAAGGTGCTTTTAAAGCAGACGTTGTTGTTAGTGCAGATGGAGTATATAGTTAATTGACAAAATGGTAGGTTAAAAAGAAGGTATAAGAACTTTAATTCTGGCTTTGGATTACGAAATAAGAATAAATGATATAGACTTTTTAAAGAAATTTGTTTTAGTATTGATACTCTTCTAACAGAGTATGGTTTTTTTTAAGAAAAGTATTTGCTTATTGGAGTAGGAGATTATCCTTAAAAGGATAAAACAGAAAAGAATATTGTGCAGAATACATCAATTTTAAATATTGTCTCAAGGATTGTGTAATTTTAAAAAATAAGAGGAAACATCTATGAATTAGATGTTAACCCTTTTGTTATACAAATCTAAAAATTGGTTTAGTATAATTTCTCAATTTTATAGACATTTTCCTTTTTTTAGGAGGCTCTCTCATGGTAAAAAAGACAGATTTAATGATAGTTTTATCTGTTAGAATAGAGACTTTGTTTTCTGATTTTACCATTAAATTATAAAAGAAAAGTCTCTTAAAAACGGTTGCTTTTAAGAGACTTTTAAATAAAACTAAATGAGTTTAAAATTATTTAGCAATACTATCAATAATGGTATTTAAAGTAGCACTAGCTCTCATTACTTTTGTGGTTAAGTCTTGATTCATTTTGTAATAACCTCCAATGTTAGCGGGTTTTCCTTGGACTGCTATTAGCTCTTCTACAATTTTAGCTTCGTTTTTAGCCATTGCTTCTGCAATAGGAGTAAAAATCGCTTTAAATTCAGCATCTTTAGTTTGTGCAGCCAATTCTTGAGCCCAATACAATCCTAAGTAAAAGTGAGAACCTCTATTGTCTATTCCTCCAATTTTACGAGTAGGAGATTTATCAGTATCTAAAAATTTACCGGTTGCGGTATCTAATGTTTCAGCTAAAAGCTGAGCTTGTGTGTTGTTGTATCTTTCGCTTAAATGTTCTAAAGAAACTGCCAATGCTAAGAATTCTCCTAAAGAGTCCCAACGTAAATAGTTTTCTTCTATTAATTGATCTACGTGTTTAGGAGCAGATCCACCAGCACCAGTTTCAAACAATCCTCCACCATTCATTAATGGAACAATAGATAACATTTTGGCAGAAGTACCTAATTCTAAAATAGGGAATAAATCTGTTAAGTAATCACGTAATACGTTTCCTGTTACAGAAATAGTATCCAGTCCAGCTTTTACTCTAGCTAAAGTGTATAATGTAGCTTCAACAGGAGATTTGATTAAAATTTCCAATCCATCTGTATTGTGATCTGCTAAATAAGTATTTACTTTTTTGATGATTTCAGCATCGTGATCTCTGTTTTTGTCTAACCAGAATACTGCAGGCCAACCTGTAGCAGTAGCTCTTTTTACGGCTAATTTAACCCAGTCTTGAATAGGAGCATCCTTTACTTGGCACATTCTAAAAATGTCTCCAGCTTTTACGTTTTGTTCTAACAATACAGTTCCGTTAGTGTCTACAACTTGTACAGTTCCAGCTTGGTCTAATTGAAAAGTTTTGTCATGAGAACCATACTCTTCTGCTTTTTGAGCCATCAAACCAACGTTAGGTGTTGTTCCCATAGTTACAGGATCAAAAGCACCATTTTCTTTACAGAAATCTATGGTAGCTTGGAATACACCAGCGTAACATCTATCAGGAATCAATGCTTTGGTATCTTGTTGTTGCCCTTCAGCGTTCCACATTTGCCCAGATGTACGAATCATAGCAGGCATAGAAGCATCTACAATTACATCAGATGGTACATGTAAATTGGTGATTCCTTTGTCAGAATTTACCATAGCAACCGCAGGAGCATCTGTATAAACAGCATCAATAGCAGCTTTTATTTCTGTTTCTAAAGCATGTCCTTCAATTTTATTATAAATATCACCCAAACCATTGGTAGCAGTAATATTTAATTCAGCAAATAAGTCAGCATATTTTGCAAAAACATCCTTGTAAAAAACTTCTACAATAGCTCCAAAAATAATAGGGTCAGAAACCTTCATCATGGTTGCCTTCATGTGTAGTGATAACAATACACCATTTTCTTTTGCATCTGTAATTTCTTTAGCTGCATATTCTTTTAACGCGCTAATGCTCATTACAGAAGTATCAATAATCTCTCCAGCTAATAAAGGAGCAAATCCCTTTAAATCTTTACCGTTAAAAGTAATTTTAAATTCAGTAGCCTTTGCTATCGTTGTAGATTTTTCTGAACCGTAAAAGTCGTTAGCTTCCATAGAAGCAACATGTGTTTTAGAGTCTTTAGACCAAGCACCCATTTTATGAGGGTTCTTTTTTGCATAGTGAGAAACCGCTTTTGGAGCTCTACGGTCAGAGTTTCCTTCACGCAAAACAGGGTTTACTGCAGAGCCTAATACTTTAGAGTATTTAGCTTTGATTGTTTTTTCTTCTTCTGTTTTTGGATTACCAGGGTAGTTAGGAATTTTGAATCCTTTTTCTTGCAATTCTTCAATAGCTTCTTGTAACTGAGGAATAGAAGCTGAGATGTTAGGTAACTTGATAATATTAGCCTCTGGAGTTTTAGCAAGCTCTCCCAATTCAGCCAAAGCATCAGAAATTTTTTGATCATCTGCTAAAAATTCAGGAAAATTAGCTAATATTCTTCCTGCTAAAGAGATGTCCCTTGTTTCAACTTCAATACCTGCTTTGCTAGTAAAAGCTTTAATAATTGGTAATAATGAATACGTTGCCAAAGCAGGAGCTTCGTCTGTAAGGGTGTAGATGATTTTTGAATTTTCTGTTGCCATTTTAATTCTTTAATTGTTTTTATAATTCTAAATTTTATAAGCCTAAGACTTACAAGTTTTGCAAATGTAATAATATTATTAGTTTATTTTAGAGCCTGTTAAAATCATAACGATTTTATAAAAACTGTGCTATTTTAATTCAAAAAAAGCTCAATACAATGTATTGAGCTTTTAAAATAGTTGAATAAAAAGAGATTATTTTCTTCTAACTTCTTTAATTCTTGCTTTTTTACCAGTAAGTTCTTTAAAGTAGTATATTCTAGCTCTACGAACTTTACCTTGTTTGTTTAACTCTATTTTTTGAATAGCAGGTAAGTTAATTGGGAAGATACGCTCTACACCAACAGTTCCAGACATTTTACGAATTGTAAATGTTTCAGATGCTCCTGCACCTTTTCTTTGAATTACTACTCCTTTAAAGAACTGAGTACGTGTTTTACTTCCTTCCTTAATTTCGTAGTATACAGTAATTGTGTCTCCAGACTTAAATGTTGGAAATTCATTTTTTGATACAAATTCGTCTTGTACGAATTTTACTAAATCTGCCATTTTATTGTATTTAATAATGGTTGCAATCTAAAATAACATTCACGATTTTCGTCAGAGGTTATTTTAGAGCGGCAAATTTAAGAATAATAAATTATATTTAAGTCAAAAAAAAATATTTTTTGCTAGCGTTCCTTTTTACTTTTTTAATAAAAAGTAACAAAAACACATATTTTAGTATTCAGTCTTTAAAATTCATAGTGTTAAAAGATAAAGAACATCAATTAATTATGTTTTTTGGATATTGATTTACAGATGTGTATCCAAATTTTTTTAAAATTTTTTGACCATCTTTAGTAAAAACAAAACGATAAAACGCAGTTGCAGTTTCTAGGTGTCTAGTTTGTTTTAATATCACAATTCCTTGTGCTATTGGTGGGTATAAGTGCGCAGGAATTTCTAACCAATTTCCTGTTACCTTTTGAGTGCCTAAAATAGATTTAGAAGTAAAACCAATTTCTACAGATTTAGAGCGTATAAACTGATTTACCTGAGAAATACTTTCCCCAAACACCAATTTGTTTTTTAAACTGTCTATAAGTTGATATTGCGATAGTACTTTTAAACTAGCTTGTCCGTAAGGAGCTGTTAAAGGATTGGCTATAGCAATGTTTTTAATGTTTTGGGTATTTAACAATGCTATTGTGGGAGTTATATTTGATTGTTCAGACCATAAAATTAAATTCCCGTATCCATAAATTTTAGGTTTGTTTAATGTATATCCTTTTTTATGTAGGGTAGAAGGGTATTTTACATTGGCTGCTAAAAAAATATCATAAGGAGCACCTTGTGTTATTTGTGCTGTTAATTTTCCTGAAGAACTTAAAATAACATTACATTTTTTACCAGTATTAGAAGTAAATTTTTTGGCAAGTGCTTTTATTGCATATTGCATATTTGAAGCTGCGGCTATGGTAAGCTCAGGTTCTTTGTTAGTTTGGCAAGCAACTAAAATTACAATACTAAAAAAATAAATTTTCTTGTTTATCATCAGTGGTAAAAATCAATATGCTTGTATAGCAACAGTTATAAGCCTTTTTTAACCTCATTTCAAACTAGTCATTTTTAGTTTAAAATTGATTTAGAAATTTTAAAATTTGTCATTCTTATCTTCTAACGGATAATTTGGTTTGATATGTGTTTTATAAATAACATCAATTTAATCACTAAAAAAAAAGAATTATTTCTATTAAAATTATAGAAGCGTTTAGTAGCTATCGATTTTATTGTTTGAGGGTTTAATTTATTGAATATTTATATATAATGGATAAAAAGTTTTTTTTGAAAGTTCCTTTCTGTCATCTTTAAAAAAGCACTTCCTTCTGTATTATTTTAGTAATTACCTTTTTTATTTATAAGATGTCAAGTTAAATAAATAGTACTTAATATTACTAAAAGAAAATTAAACACAACAACAAATCTTAACTAATACTAGATACTGTATTAATGGTAACAAAAATACAATTGCAAATAAAAAAGCCTCAACTAAAATTAGTTGAGGCTTTAGCGGTCTGGACGGGACTCGAACCCGCGACCCCCTGCGTGACAGGCAGGTATTCTAACCAGCTGAACTACCAGACCGTTGCTGTTAGCGGTTGCAAATATACAACTAAATTCTAGTTGTGCAACAATAATTTTAATTTTTTTAAAAAAAAATAGCGATGAAAAATCATCGCTATTTTAACTATTTTATATTGAGTTGTTTACACTAAATTTAACCAAGTACTATCTTGTTTGTAATCGGTAATTAAATTGGTGCTTTCTTGAAAAGTTAAAGAACTTACGGATGCAGTAATTTCGTGTTTTAAAGAAATTAAGCATTCTGATACCAAATCGGCTCTAAATCCTTTAGCTCCCATATCTACTACAAAGTTTGCGGAAACTACTCTACCAATAATTTTACCTAAATCTACCATTTTTCGTTGTGGTAAATCCATGTTTAGATTAAAGTTTAAGTTTTCTTTAAAAAAATCTGCTGATTTGGTAGTTAAATTATACGTAGCTAAAAAATCAAATAAGTTTGTAATTTTTTTACGTTTCATTAACTTCATTACAGCTTCAGAAATTTGAGTGTAAAGCATTTCGTTAGAACCTTCAAAAATCATAAAAGCTCTACTATCCATAATCCCCCTTGCTCCAATATTTTCAGCCTTATATCCCGATGAGCCCGATAATTGAACCAGTGTTTGAGAAGCTGCCTGCATCATATCTGTTATTACAGATTTCATACTATTTGCTTCTACTTGATCCATTGCCAATTCATTTTCAATACCACTGTGCTCACTACTACGAGTACACATTGCAGAACATACGGTAAAAGCTGCTTGTATACTAGAAATTTGTTCTCTTACTTTGTCTAAAGCTAATAAGTTTTTACCACTTACAATTCTTTGGTTACAGTGTTCAATAGCTTCATCCATCATTCTTTTAATAAAACCCATTGCCATTCCTGGAAATTGCATTCTTGAACGGTGTAATAAGTCTAACATTAATTTAATTCCGGTACTTCCTGGTACTAGCTTTTGGTTTTCAGGCACCTTTAAATCTAGTTTATTATTACCATACGGAATTGCATACAAACCAGCATTGTTGTAGTATTCTTCTACAATAACTCGCTGTTCAGAATCTTGATTATCAGCAATAAAAAAATCGATATCTCTACCTAATCTTCCATCTTCTCCTTTTTTACGAGAAGTAATTAGCCAATAATCTGCCAATCCTGTTAAACCCTGCCAATGTTTTTGCCCTTTTATGTGGTATTTCCCATTGTTAAAAGTGTTAGAAGTTTCCATGCTTAATGCATCTGAACCATAACTTGGTTCTGTTATCATTAAACCTCCCATGTTTCTTTCGTTAAGAAAACGGTTAAAAATTGGGGCTTTTGCATCTTGTTTTGCATATTTTGCAACGGGCTCTAAAAACAAAGCAATATTAATTCCAAAAGTTAAAGAGAGCGGTAAAGATTCGTAAGAAGCAGCTTCTAGAACTCCTAAACATTCTTTAACTTTCATTCCTCTTCCTCCAAATTCTTTGGGTACTGCTACGGATAATGGTTTTTTTGCCATGATATCTCTAAAAACTAAAGAGGGGAAACCTCTTAGTTGGCTAAATTTTTGAATATCATCTTTTTCGTAAAATACACTTTTTAACGTACTTTTAAAATCCTTTAAAAAGGTATCATAAGAAATGTTTTGAATATCTTTGATTGACATATTTTTATTGTCTTTTCTAATTTGTTTAACAAATATACAATACTTAATAATTATATGAATAACTACAAAGTTTAAATTCATCTATTTAGATTCAATTTTATAAAGATAAAATAAGGTGTTTTTTAAATATTTTCTTAATTTTGTGTTTGTGAAAAATACAGAAACTACATATCTAACAACATCTTTCTTTAGCACCCTTTGGGGTTGTCATTGTTATTTATACCTATAAACCTTAAAATCTTGACTTTAATAGACATGAATTCCATTAAATATCAAGTGCTGTTTTTTTTCTCAATCATTCCCATAAACTTATGAAAATTTTAAAATTTGGAGGTTCATCAATAGCCTCAGCTCAAAATATTGTTCGTGTAATAGATATTCTAAAATCAAATCCTCAAGACTCTCAAATTTCTGTCGTTTTTTCTGCTATAGGAAATACAACAGATGCTCTGATTCACATGGCATCAAAAGCGCAATTGCAAGATGATGTTTATAATAATTTGTTGAGTGATTTAGAAACCAATCATTTTGATATTGTTAGGGAATTAATTCCCGTAAATAATCAAAGTGGTGTTTTAAGCGGTGTTAAGAAATTATTTAATCAACTAGAAAATATTTTAGAAGGAGTCTTTTTATTACAAGAACTTTCTGCTAAAACAAATGATACGATTGTAAGCTACGGAGAGTTTTTATCTACATTTATCATTACTAAAGCATTGCAATGCCAAGAAATTGATGCTGTGTATAAAAACACAGGAGAATTAATTATTACCAATACCAATTTTGGGAATGCAATTCCTATAATGGATGTGACCAACCAAAATATAAAAGATTATTTTAGGAATAACAAACATAGTATTACTGTGTTACCTGGTTTTATAGCTTGTACTAAAAAGGGTAATAAAACTACTTTGGGACGTGGAGGGTCTGATTATACGGCAGCTATTTTAGCGGCGGCTCTAGAAGTAGACCAATTAGAAATTTGGACAGATGTAAGTGGAATGTATACAGCCAATCCTAAAATAGTAAAACAAGCAAAGCCCATTCATAAATTATCTTATAATGAGGCTATGGAGTTATCTCATTTTGGAGCCTCTGTTTTATATCCGCCTACAGTACAACCCGTAATGCATAAAAACATTCCTTTGTATATAAAAAACACCTTTCAACCAGACGATTTTGGTTCTTTTATTTCTAACGAAAACGTAAAAGATGGTGCTGTGGTAAAAGGAATTAGCCATATAGATCATATTGCTCTAGCAACACTTGAAGGAAACGGTTTGATAGGTATTCCTGGAGTTTCTAAAAGGTTATTTAGTGCATTGTCTAAAAAAAATGTAAATGTAATTTTAATCACACAAGCTTCTTCTGAACACTCTATTTGTATTGCTATCGATCAAAAAGAAGCTGAAAATGCAGAGCTGGCAATTCAGGATGAATTTGCGTATGAGTTAAGTTTAGGAAAAGTAAACCCTTTATTACTACAAAATAATATGGCAATTGTTGCTATTGTGGGAGAAGAAATGAAAAGTCACCAAGGAATTAGCGGTAAGATGTTTAGTGCTTTAGGAAAGGACAATGTAAATATTCACGCCATTGCCCAAGGTGCTTCTGAAAGAAATATTTCTACGGTAATTGATAACAAAAATGTTAGTAAGGCATTAAATAGTTTACATGAAGAGTTTTTTGAAGGACATATAACCAAATTAAATTTATTTGTAGTAGGGGTAGGTAATGTTGGTAGTAAATTGTTAGAACAAATAGAAAAGCAAAAAGATTATTTGTTAGATAAATTACAATTAAACATAGAAGTTGTTGGAATGGCAAATTCTAAAAAAATGATATTCAACCCCAAAGGAATAAATTTAGCTTCTGATTGGAAACAAAACTTAAATGAAAATGGAGAAGATTTAAATCTTGATTTATTTTTAGAAAACGTAAAAGAATTAAACTTAATAAATAGTGTTTTTGTAGACAATACTGCAAATGCAACAATTGCAGGTTTGTATGCAGATTATTTAAAACAAAGTATAGGAATTGTTACGTGCAATAAAATTGCAGCTTCATCAACATATAGTGTATATGCTGAGTTAAAAAAACTATCTCAAGAATACAACGCTCCTTATTTGTTTGAAACAAACGTGGGTGCGGGATTGCCAATTATTAATACATTAAATAATTTAGTACAATCTGGAGATCAAATTGTAAAAATTCAAGCCGTAGCTTCAGGATCCTTAAATTTTATTTTTAATTCTTTTGTAGGAGATGCTAATTTTGCTAAAATTGTAGATGAAGCGGGTGAGTTAGGATATACAGAACCCGATCCTAGAATTGATTTAAGTGGTGTAGATGTAGCTCGTAAAATTTTAATTTTAGCTCGTGAAAGTGGTGCTAAAATGAATTTAGAGGACATAGAAAATAAATCGTTTTTACCAAAATCAAGTTTAGAAGCAGAATCTATAGCTGATTTTAAAAAGACGTTAGTTTTAGAAGCCGATCATTTTGAGTCTATTAAAGAAAAAGCAGCAGCTAACAATGCAGAGTTAAAATACGTAGCAGAGTTTGTAAATGGAAAGGCAAATGTTTCTTTGCAAGAGGTCGATAGTAAACACCCGTTTTCTAATTTGCAAGGAAGCGATAATATTGTATTGTTTTTTACAGAAAGATATCCTGAGTATCCTTTAATAGTAAAAGGAGCAGGTGCAGGTGCAGATGTAACCGCTTCTGGAATTTTTGCAGATATAATTAGAATAGGGAAAGGATAAAGATTAGTAAAAAATAGTAAGTACAGCGTACTTGGTATATTGTAGACGATATTTTTTCTTGTACTTTGTAATCGGTACTAAATACTATATATAATGAAAGAAATTAAATTATTTTGCCCAGGTACTATTGCCAATGTTTCTTGTGGTTTTGATGTATTAGGACTTTGTTTAGAAACTACCGGTGATGAAATGGTAATTAGAAAAACCAAAAATCCAGGTGTTAAGATCACTAAAATAGTAGGTCAAGATTTACCCTTAGCTACCCATGAAAATGTAGCAGGTGTAGCCGTTGTTGCTATGTTAGAAAAATTAAACAATACCACCGATGGTTTTGAAATAGAAATTTACAAAAATATAAAACCAGGTAGTGGAATTGGAAGTTCTGCTGCAAGTAGTGCAGGTGCTGTTTACGGAGTAAATCAATTGTTAGGAAAACCTTTTAGCAATCATGATTTGATAGCATTTGCAATGAAAGGTGAGGAGTTGGCAAGTGGTGTACCACATGCAGACAATGTAGCCCCAGCTTTGTTAGGTGGATTTACCTTAGTAAGAAGTACAGATCCTTTAGATGTAATTAAATTAAACACTCCATCTCAATTATATGCAACTGTAATTCATCCGCAAATAGAAGTAAAAACAGCCGACGCTCGCAGAATTTTAAAAAGTAAGGTAAGGCTTAAAACAGCTATCACCCAATGGGGAAACATAGGAGCATTAGTAAGTGCTTTATATACAGAAGATTACGACTTGATTTCTCGTTGTTTACATGATGAAATAGTAGAACCTATACGTTCTATTTTAATTCCTGCTTTTGATAAAGTTAAGGAAGAATGTAAAAATTCGGGAGCATTAGGTTCTGGTATTTCAGGTTCTGGACCTTCTATTTTTGCTCTAAGCAAAGGAGAAAAAACCGCTAATGATGTAGCGGAAGCAATGAAAGCAGTTTACAAAAAAGTAGGTGTGGATTATGATATTCATATCTCAAAAATTAACGATCAAGGAATTAAGATACTTTCTTAACTCTTAAACCATATAATACGTAATGAAATATTTTAGTTTAAACAAAAAGGCTCCAAATGTATCTTTTAGAGATGCTGTTGTTAATGGAATTGCACCAGATAGAGGGTTGTATTTTCCAGAAAGTATTACACCATTATCAAAAGAATTTATTGATAATTTAGATAATTATAGTAATGCAGAAATTGGATACGAAATCATTAAGCAATTTGTGGGTAATGAAATTCCTGCTCAAGATTTAAAGCAAATAGTTAAAGAAACTTTATGTTTTGATTTTCCAATAATACCTATTGAAGAAAATATTGGTTCTTTAGAGTTGTTTCACGGTCCAACTATGGCATTTAAAGATGTAGGAGGACGTTTTATGGCTCGTTGTTTAGGTTACTTTAACAAAAAAGAGAAAAACGATAAAGATATTACGGTTTTAGTTGCAACTTCTGGAGATACAGGAGGAGCAGTTGCTAGTGGTTTTTTGGGAGTAGAGGGCGTAAAAGTAGTTATTTTATATCCTAGCGGAAAAGTATCTAATGTTCAAGAAAAGCAATTAACCGCTTTAGGGCAAAATATTACTGCTTTAGAAGTTGATGGTGCCTTTGACGATTGTCAAGACATGGTAAAAACCGCTTTTTTAGATACATCTTTAAAACAACATAGAACTTTAACTTCTGCAAATTCAATTAACGTAGCACGCTGGTTACCCCAAGCATTTTACTTCTTTTTTGCGTATAAACAATTAAAGGACAAATCTAAAGATCTTGTTTTTTCTGTACCTAGTGGTAATTACGGAAATATTTGTGCGGGTATGATAGCTCAAAAATTAGGCTTGCCTATTAAAGAATTTGTAACGGGTACTAACGTGAATAAAGTAGTTCCTACTTATTTAGAAACAGGAGTATATGCTCCAAAAAAGACGATTGCTACTATATCTAATGCAATGGATGTGGGTGCTCCAAGTAATTTTATCAGGATAGAAAAATTACACGATTTTGATATTGAAAAATTACGTAGCAATTTAAAAGGATATTCTTATACAGATGATGAGGCTACAGCGGCAATGGGACATTTGTACAAAAAGTTTAACTATGTGGCAGAACCACACGGTGCTATTGGTTATTTAGCTTTAAAAAACTATTTAAAAACAGTTACCAATACGCAAGGTTTGTTTTTAGAAACAGCACACCCTGTTAAGTTTATGGATGTTTTATACCCTGGAGTGGCAGAAACAATAGAATTGCCCGAACAAATTAAAGCGGTAATAGATAAGCCAAAAGTATCTATTAAAATTTCAGATTACGAAGGACTGACTGATTTCTTGAAGTCTTAAATTTTAGTATATACTACCTAATAAAAATACTTGCATAAAAAAACTAGTGAACAAAAGATCACTAGTTTTTTTATACAAGTACTTCTACTTTAAAATAATTTTTAAATATTTTAGTTTTTATTTTATCTTAAACTAGCATTAAACTGTTTTTCAAACGAATTTTGAAGTTTGTTCATTATTTTTTCTATCTGCTTATCTTCTAAAGTTTTGTTTTCGTCCTGTAATACAAAACTCAAAGCATACGATTTCTTTCCATAAGGTAATTTATCTCCCTCATACACATCAAACAAATCAACTTCTTTCAATAATTGTTTTTCTGATTGAAATGCGGCATTGTAAATATCTCTAAAAGCAATGTCTTTGTCTAATAATAAAGCCAAATCTCTTTTAACAGAAGGGTATTTAGGTAATAAATTTACTTTTAATTTGTTGTTTTGAGAAATTTTTAAAATAGTATCCCAATTAAAATCAGCATAAAAAACTTCTTGTTTAATTCCTAATTCTTTTAAAATTTTTGGATTTACACTACCTATATCTACTAGTTTCATTTTTCCTAAACTTATGGTAACTCCTTCAGAAAAGATATCATTCTTAGTAGGTGTGGTTTTTAGTTTGGTATGTCCCAACCTTTCTAATACCGCTTTAGCCACTGCTTTTATATAGTAAAAATCGGTAATTTGTTTTGGTGCATTCCAGGTTTCTTTGTCTCTATTTCCTGACACAAACAAAGTTAAGTGTTTGTCTTCTTGATATTTATCATTGTATTTATGATAGGTTTTACCAAACTCATAAAACTTAATATGGTTGTTTTTTCTGTTAATGTTGTAAGCTACAGATTCTAAACCGCTAAACAACAAAGATTGTCTCATGACTGCCAAATCACTACTTAAAGGATTTAACATTTCTACATTATTTTCAGCATTTAAATTTTCAGATAAATCTATATACGATGCTTTTGTTAAAGAATTTGCCATGGTTTCGTTAAAACCTAATACTCTTAATTGCTCTGCAACTACATTTTCTGTTTTTACTCCTTCAAATTTAGATGGTTCTATAGAAGTATTTAATTTATGAGAAAACTCAATATTATTGTAACCATAAACACGTAAAATTTCTTCTACAATATCTGCTTCTCTTTGTACATCTACTCTGTAGGCAGGAACTACTAAGCCTAAACCACCTTCTGTCTCACTATTAATTTTAATTTCTAATGAAGCTAAAATGTTTTTAATAGTGTCGTTTGTTAATTTTTGACCAATTACTCTTGATACATTTTCGTAAGACATAAAAACCTCAAAATCCTCTATTTTATTAGGGTATACCACATTAACATCTGATACTGTTTTTCCTCCAGCAATTTCTTCAATTAACAAAGCGGCCCTTATTAAGGCGTATTTTGTTACGTTAGGATCTATTCCTCTTTCAAATCTAAAAGAAGCATCAGTGTTTAATCCATGTCTTTTTGCTGTTTTACGAATAGAAACTGGGCTAAAATAGGCTGCTTCTAAAAATATAGACGTTGTGTTTTCTGTTACTCCAGAATCTAATCCACCTAGCACTCCAGCAATACACAATGGAGTTTCATTTCCATCACAAATCATTAAATCTTCTGCACTTAGTTTACGTTCTACACCGTCTAAAGTGGTAAACTTTGTGTCTTCTTTTAAAGTAGTAATTATTACTTTGTTTCCACTAATTTTATCGGCATCAAAGGCATGCAAAGGTTGCCCTAATTCGTGCAACACATAATTAGTAATATCCACTACATTATTAATTGGTTTTACCCCAATAGCTTTTAATTTGTTTTGCATCCACTCAGGAGAAGCTTCTATTTTTATATCTGTAATAGCTACACCTGCATATTTAGGTGCTAATTCAAAGTCTTTTATATCAATATCAAACTTTAAAGCTCTTTCATACACATGAAAATCACTCACCGATGGAGAAATTAATTCTTTCTTAATTTCTTGCTGCATCAAACCTGCACGTAAGTCTCTGGCTACACCCAAATGGCTCATAGCATCGGCACGGTTAGGAGTCAATCCAATTTCAAAAACCTCATCTACTTCAATATTAAAAACTTCTGCAGCAGGAGTTCCAGGAACCAAATCGGCCTCCAACACCATAATTCCGTCATGACCTTGTCCTAAACCCAATTCGTCCTCGGCACAAATCATTCCAAAACTTTCTTCGCCTCTAATCTTTCCTTTCTTAATCTTAAAGCTTTCTCCTTTTTTATCATACAATAATGTACCTACAGTAGCTACAGGTACTTTTTGTCCTGCGGCAACATTGGGAGCACCACATACTATTTGAATTGGAAATTCTTCACCTACGTTTACTGTTGTTACCCTCAGTCTATCTGCGTTTGGATGTTTTTCACACGTTACTACCTCACCAACAACAATTCCTGCTAAACTTCCTTTTATAGATTCTATCTTTTCTATTCCCTCAACTTCCAAACCAAGATCAGTTAACAATTCTCCAGTCCTTTCAGCTTCCCAGTCAATCTTAATAAATTGCTTTAACCAATTGTATGATATTTTCATTTTGTATAAAATTCTATATTATAAGAGTACAAATTTACAACTCTAAACGGATAATTACGAATTCCAATTTATGAAATTTCATCTTTCTCTAAACAAGTTTTTGTTGTTTTTCTAAAGGGTTATGCGTTTTGTACTTACTTTTTAGGTCTACTGTAAACTGTGCTCAATTATCCTGTAAAAGAGCTTAAAGAACGTGTTAATTGCTAGCACGTTTAAAAACTATTGAAGTACAAAGAGGTGTTGTTTTTCTTTTGTTAGAAATGGATTCTAAATATTTAGTTTAGCGTAGTAGGGTAAAACCAAATATGTAAGTGATTAAAACGAGTAAAAGGGTTGTTTTGCAACAAATATGGTTGTGTTTAATTGCTCTTTTGTTAATTGTAATCTAAATATTGTTGAATAATTTTTCTATGCTCGTTATTATCTAGTTTAAAATTTTCTATTAAAGTATTTAAACCCTCTGGCTTTATTTTACCTATATCATTTCTATCATTATAACTTGCAAAATGTATATAGTAATTTTCTTTCTTTTTTTCAAAAACAATATATAAATTGTCTTTAATCCAAGAGTAGGCAATGGTATCAAAAAAATTAGATTGATCTTTTACAAATTCTGAAAAACTATAGTAATCTAAAAACTGTTCCATAGTTATTGAATTTCTGCTGATAAGCCCATTTCTAATAATTTAGAGCAACGAGGTTTTAAATCATCATAACTTCCTGTTTTTACAGTACATTTTCCTTTGTAATGTATCAACATTGTACATTGTTCTGCCTGTATAGGTTCGTGTTCACAAACATCAATCAATGCATCAATTACAAAGTCAAAGGTGTTTACATCGTCGTTAAAAACAATAATTTCATAATCCTTAATTAATTTTTCAAGGACTTCTATACTTTCTGAAGTTTTTTCTATAGTACTCATAATCAATACAAAAATAAGAATTATTTATTTAATTGCAAACCTACCCAATTGTTTCGGGTGTATGTTTTTTGGATGGTTAATCCTAAGTCTTTAGTACGTTCTTCTAAAAACGGAATATCTTGTGTGTAAAAACCACTTAGTAACAATTTACCTCTTTTGTTTAAACATTGGTTGTAAGTATCCATATCGTTTAATAAAATATTTCTGTTAATGTTGGCAATAATCACATCGTATTTTTGAGTTACCAACATAGAAGCATCTCCTTGGTAGGCTTTAATGTGTTTACAATTGTTTTTTTCTACATTTTCTTCAGTATTGATAAAACACCATTCATCAATATCAATAGCATCAATGGATGTAGCTCCTTTCATTTCGGCAAAAATGGCTAAAATACCAGTTCCTGTTCCCATATCTAAAACACTTTTGTTTTTTAAATCTAACTCTAACAAGTGTTTAATCATTAGATGAGTGGTTTCGTGGTGTCCTGTACCAAAACTCATTTTAGGTTCTATCACAATCTCATACTCCATATTTGTTTTTTTATGAAAAGGAGCAATTATACTTACTTTATTGTCTACATGAATGGGTTCAAAGTTTTTTTCCCATTCCGCATTCCAATTTACTTGTTCTATTTCGCTATATGTATAAGAAATTGTAAACTCATTAGAATTTAAAATAAAAACAGTATCTAAAATATTCTTATTCCAATCTTTTGTTTGTATATAAGCTTTTAAACCTGTGGTTGTTTCTTCAAAGCTTTCAAAACCTAACTCACCTAATTCAGCAATTAAAATTTCTGTAGCAGGTTGTAAAGGAGTAATGGTAAAGGTATAACCTGTGTAATTCATATGATATGATAATTATGGGATACAAAAATAGCTAAAAGCAAGTGCTTTTAGCTATTTTAAAATATGTTTTATCTAAAATTTAGATTGCTTTTACTACAGCAGCAAAATCAGCAGCTACTAAAGAAGCTCCACCAATTAATCCTCCATCTACATCTGGCTTAGAAAAAATTTCAACAGCGTTAGAAGGCTTGCAAGAACCACCGTATAAAATAGATACGTTGTCTGCAACAGCAGCTCCATATTTATCAGCAACAAATCCACGAATAAATGCGTGCATTTCTTGTGCTTGATCTGCAGAAGCGGTTAATCCTGTTCCAATAGCCCATACGGGTTCGTAAGCCAATACAATGTTAGACCATGCAGCAGCATCTAAATGAAATAAAGCTCCAGAAATTTGTTTTGCAACAACCTCTTCTTGTGTGTTAGATTCTCTTTCTTCTTTAACTTCTCCAAAACAGTAAATAACTTCCAATCCATTTGCCAAAGCAGCATCTGTTTTTTTAGCTAATAAAGTTTCATCTTCACCAAAGTATTCACGTCTTTCAGAGTGTCCTAAAATTACAGATTTAATGCCAGCACTTGTTAACATACTTGCAGAAATCTCTCCTGTATATGCTCCACTTGCTTCTTGGTGCATATTTTGAGCAGCAACCTCTACAGCAGAACCTTCTGTTGCGGCCAATGCAGTTGTTAAGTTGATGAATGTAGGGGCTATAATTACTCTGGTGTTGTTTAAAGAAACACTTTTTAGCTCACTTACTAATCCTTCTGCTAACGCTTTTGATTCGGCAACATTTTTGTTCATTTTCCAGTTACCTGCTACTATTTTACTTCTCATTATTGTATGTATTATTTAATGTTTTTAAAAATTTAGAACTACTTGCTTTTTTGTCTCTATAAACAATATCACCGTTTGGTGAAATTAAAATATAGGTTGGAATCCATTTGATGTTGTCACTTTTAGCAAAATCACTTTTCCAACCTCCAGGAGCAAAATAGTGCTGCCCTGTTATATGATATTTTTTAATGCCTCGTTTCCAAGCTTTTTGATTGCTGTCCAAAGATATAAATACATATTCAGCTTTGGAATATTTTTTCTGAATACTTTTTAAATCAGGAAGTCCTGCAATACAATCTCCACACCAACTAGCCCAAACATCAATAATAATAGTTTTTCCTTTGTATTTGGCAATGATGTCTTTTAGAGTAACCTGGGTATTTTTAACAGTGGTAAGTTTGCTATTTAATGTGGCATTAGTAAATGGTTTTTTTTTATTTTTTGCACATCCTATAGATATGGTGCATATAATTAGCAGAAATATTTTTTTCATGGTTTGTTTATTTTAATTCGATACTTGGGTCTAAAATACTATAACAGATATCTACTAAAATATTGAGCAATATAAAAAATGCAGCAATGGTTAAAATACTCCCAGAGATAACAGGTAAGTCAGAAGAATTTAAAGCGTTAACAATTTCTTTTCCCAAGCCGTTCCAGTTAAAAATATACTCTACAAATACGGCACCAGCCAACAAAGATGCAAACCAGCCTGATAATGTGGTGATTACTGGGTTTAAAGCGTTTTTTAAAGCATGATTTTTAATGATAGCATAGGTAGACAATCCTTTTGCTTTTGCAGTACGGATGTAATCTTTGTTTAAAACATCTAACAAAGAGTTTCTGGTTAATTGTACAATTACAGCCAGAGGTCTAATTCCTAAAACAATACTGGGTAAAACTGCATTTTTCCACACAATTCTGGTTCCTTCTCCAAAATCATCTACCTCTATGATGTTTCCAGTCATCCCTAAACCCGTATAGCTATGCAGTACAAAACCAAAGAGCCAAGCAAATATAATAGCAGAGAAAAAGGAGGGAAGGCTCATTCCTAAAGTACTAACAACCATAATAAATTTATCTAAAAAACTATTTACTTTTAAAGCAGAAATAATTCCTAAAATTAACCCGAATACTAAAGCAATTGTAATAGCTGCAGAGGCTAATAAAAAGGTGTTGGGTAATGTTTCTGCTAAAATACTACTAACTTTTTTGTCGTTTTTTTGAAAAGAATTTCTAAGATTAGGAATTTTTAAAACTCCAATAGAATTAGAGGTATTTAACCAGGTGATTCTTTGATTAGATGCTGGTAAATAAGAATACTTATTGATGTTGGTACTATGAAATGAAATGGGAGAAAGATCGTTAATGTAATTTATATATTGTTGATGAATAGGTAAATTTAGCCCGTACTTAATTTTAATATTTTGTAGCTGTTCTTGATCTTCTCTTTGGTCTAATAACATTCTAGAAGGGTCTCCTAACAAATTAAATAAGAAAAATAAGAGTGTAGCTACGCCTAATAAGCTCACTAAGCCTTTAAAAATATTTTTTAATATAAAGTTTATCAATGCAATACGTTTAGATGTATCAAATATACTTTATAATGCTGTTTTCTAAATAAAAACCTAAAATATTTTTTTATTGAAAAAAGTTACTTTAACTACAATAGTTAATCTAAGGCTAGGTATACTAATTTAAAGATTTTTGTTTTTAGGATCAGTCTAAAAATTTTTGTAAAAAGAGTTTTAGTAAAGACTCTGGAGCTACGATAATTTATGGAGTGTTTCTTAAAAATTCTCAAATACACCTAGACCAAAAAGAGCAAAATCGTATTTTACAGGATCTACTGGGTCTAATTTACGTAGATGCTTGTCAAGTTCTAAAAGTGCTTTGGCATCGTTTTGTTTTCTAGTAATAAAACCTAATTTACGTCCTACGTTACCTGTATGAACATCTAAAGGGCAAGAAAGATAGGCAGGAGAAATAGATTTCCAAACTCCTAAATCTACTCCTAATTTATCTTGACGAACCATCCATCTTAAAAACATATTAATACGCTTTGCGGCAGAACCTTTAAGAGGATCTGATACATGCTTTGTAGTTCTTGCAGGATGCTCTATTTCAAAAAAAAGTTTTTTAAAACTATGGATAGAAGGCTGTAGAGAATTGTTTTGTATGTGTTTAAAAAAAACAGCCTCTAAACTTTGATGGTTGGTGTAAATATTTTTGAGAGCACTGATGAAGAAAGAAAAATCAATTCCGTTAAACGTTCTATGTTTAAATTGAGATAAGTTCTCTAAATCCTTTGCAGAATGATTCATTACAAAATCATAAGGAGTGTTTTCCATTAACTCCATCATAGATAAACAATTTTTAATAATCATAGGTCTTTTTCCCCAAGAAATAGTTGCCGCTAAAAATCCTGCAATTTCAATATCTTCTTTTAAAGAATATCTATGCGGAATTTGCACAGGATCTGTATCAATAAACTCTGTATTGTTATATTGTGCTACTTTACTGTCTAAAAAATGTTTAATATCTTGTTGTGTCATTGTTGTTGTTATACAAGTCACAAAAATGAGAAAGAATAGATAAATAAAAAAGTTTAGTTTTATTCTTTAATCAATTTTATAGAGACTGGGTTTACGCCCTCATTTAATAACAAAATATAGAGTCCTTTGGGTAATGATGATAAATCAATAATATTTCCGTTTGATATACCTTCTAGAACTACATTGCTTTTGTAATTTTTAATTAAAAAACGAAAATTCTGATGCGGGTAGTTTACCACCTTGGTAGTTGTGTTTACAGGATTTGGATATGTTTGAGGTGAGTTTTTAATAGATACATAATTACTTTGAGTTTCAAAACAAGATTGATCTATAAAATATTGTAAATCATCACGATCGTGTTTTTTTTCATATCCTAATTTTTTGGCATCGTTTAAAAATTTACAAGAATTGCTATACTCTTCTACATCAAAATAAACTTCTCCTAAATATCTAAGAGCAAAAGAATTGTCATCTTGTATTTTAATTGCTTTTTTTAATTGCTGAATTCCTTTTTCGGTATCTCCTAATTTATGATTTAAGTATCCTTGTAAAGTTGTCAAATCTCGTTCGTAAGTACCCGCACTTAATTTGTTGATGCTTTTTTGGTTAATAGCTGCGGTGTTAATGTATTCTAGTGCTTTGTCATATTCTTCAAAGTCAGTGTATGCAATTCCTAATGCCCAATTAGCAAAAGGGTGCTTAGGGTGTTTTTTTAGTACTTTACTTAAATAATACATACCTAATTTATAAGATTTTATGTAAACTAAATAACTCCCTAAATTGTAAATTAATCTGTATTCTGTGGGGTTTGTTTTTACGGCTAAATACTTATAATAACAGGCTTTTTCTTCGTTTTCATAAGAAGAATAAATATCTCCTAAAACACCATAAACAGAAGCATGTTTTTTTGGAAAATCCCATTTACTCTTTTTCTTTTTTAACTTTTCTAGTTGATGTTTTAGATAGTGAAAATCTCTTTGAGCTAAAACAAAATTACCTAAAGTATATCTAGAATAAGCTCTGGACACATAACGCCCAAAGTGAAATTTATTTTTTAAAAATTTGTTTTGTTTTTGAATATTGGCATAGGCTTTTATTCTTGTTTCTTTATTTTTTTCATTATAAACTTGTTGATGATTAACTCTTTTTATAAGTTTTCCATGTTTAAAATTCCATGTGGTTAACTTTTCTCCTTTTCTATTTAATTGATAGCCCGTTCCATGATATTGTCTATTATTATCATAAAAAAAAACTTCGTTTAGTTCTCCTGTTTTGTAAAACGTTTTAACACTATCTAATTTTTTATTGTTATTGTACCAAAACTTTTTTGCGATGATATTATCCTTATATTTTAAAACTTTAGTTTGTTGTGCATAAGTAATTGTACTTAAGAGTAATAAAAAGGAGTAAGTGTATTTTATCTTTTTCATAATTCTAAATTAGTCATTTAATATGTAATTAACTCATAAAGGTAGTTCTTAGAAAATTATTTACAGTATAAAGCTTAGGAGGTATTAAAGGGTATCAAAATAAAACTTAATTAATGGTGATACCCTTTTAAACATCTTATTGATTATCTCTTATGTTTTTTTGAACGGTAATAGCTCCAAATAAGCTTAATAAAAAAGCAAAGGCATAAAATCCTTTTTCACTAGGTAATAAATGGGCGTTCCAAAGCCCTATTACTAGTAGTACAATAGATAAAATGGTACCAAACCAACAAATTCCGTAATACAAATCTGTAACAACAATATTCTCTAGCTTATCTCTCACTGATTTTTGTAAAGACACCACGGCAAACAAACCAAACATAATAATGGTAAAGTAATATCCTTTTTCGTTTAATTCCATAGAAGACTTAATAAGCCCTGTTAAATAACCTACAACTCCTGTTGCCAAAGCTAGCCATGATGCTGCCATAAATGCTGATGATGTTTTTTGATTTTCCATAATTTATTGATTTTTAATTAATATTTGCTTGTCTGTAACTGTCCATAAACAAGCGTTTTGTCCACATACTTTTAAAGCATTATTTGTCCATGTATTGCAGGTTTTAAATACATGATACGTTCCGTTTGCTTTGTAAAAAGCATCATGATTTCCATAATTTGCATTTGTTTTAATGTTTATAAATTCCCCATTTTTTTGAGGTGCAGATGCAATAATGTAGTTACACAAAGTATTGTATTGTTCTGGAGTTAGAGTTATTTTAACACAATTACCATCTTCTTTTAGATTTTGATAATAGGTAGTATGTAGCGCTGTAGTTCCCAACCCAAAAGCGGCAGTGCAGGCTGTTTTTATTGTTAAGTCACTCCATGTAGGTGTGTTTAAATAAAAACCTTGATCTCCCCATCCAATAGCTATCAATTTCATGTTATCAGACGGTTTTGGTGTGTGTTTTTGTTTAAATTTTGTAGTCCAGTTGTAATATTTGTTCTTTAAAGGCAATACAATATCTGTATGTACTCCGTTAGATTTTATATATATATTAATCTCTTTTATTTTTTGCACAGTTTCTGCTCTTACACCTATATGGGGGAGTAGAATAACTAATAAAATATAGGCAATTAATATACTTATGATTCCTATAATTATTTTTTTAATTGTTTTGTTCATTTTACTATATTAATAGTGAGTAATCACTTTTTATTGATTCAAATTTTTTTTTAAAGTTTGTACTTAGATTTTAAAAAAAGAATATAGCTAGGCTCAAATCTTTCTAAAAGTATATCTATGGCAATACTATTTAAAATATGGTTAAACATAATCGCTTCGTTTTTTGGGTCTTTGTAGTTTAGTGCAGCAAAAGCTTGTTCAAACTTTGTTAATATTGGAATAAATTTTGGGTTATTTGTATACTGAGGTTCCCATCTTAGTTTGTATTGCAGTTTCCAATAATCGTAATATTCCTTTTTTATAGTTAATGGTAATTGAATTGTTTTAAGTAATACTTTTTTAGGATCTGTTTCTTTAAAAATAGGAGAGAACAAACCATTAATAGTTTCTTGTGCCTCATTCATTAATTCTATCAATAAATTATTTTTGTTTTTAAAGTGTCTAAATATCAAACCCTCAGATACTCCAGCAGCTTTTGCAATTTTATTAGTACTTGTTGCTGCGTAACCTTCTTTTGCAAAAAGATGTAAAGCAGTTTCTAATATTTGTTCTTTTTTATCAGTCATGTATGTGTGAGTAATCACTTACAAAAGTAGAAGATTATTTTAAATAGAAAAATATATTTTACTTTTTTTTATTTTTAAATAGTACAAATAATCAACAAATGCTTGTAAAATAGAAGGATATAAGTTTAAAATTATTTTTTTTGTAAGGCAATATATATGAAAGCAAATAATTTATTTACAACTAACCATTTACAAGAACTATTCTAACAAGTGTAAAAAATAATTTTATTTTTACCAAAAATTTAAATAACAATGTCTAAACCCATTCAGTGGATTAATTGGTCTCATTCTTTTATTTCTTATCCAGATTCTATTGAATATCCAAGTTCTGAAAAAGACTTAAAACAAATTGTTTTAAAAGCAATAAATCAAAATCAAACCATAAAGGTAATAGGTTCTGGGCATTCTTGTTCTTTAATTAGCCAGACAAACAGAGGTTGTTTGGTAAATTTAAAGAATTACAATAAAATTCTAAATTTAGACAAAACAAGCAACTACCTAACAGTTGAAGGTGGTACATCTTTAGATAAAATAGCTAAATATGCTTTAAATCATCAATTGGCATTTACAAATTTGGGCACCATTGTAGAACAAAGCATTTCAGGAGCCATTAGTACGGGTACACATGGTTCTGGAATCAAGCATGGATCCATAGATCAATCTATTGTAGCTTTTACTATGGTAACAGCTTTGGGTGAAATTAAATCTTTTGATAAAACTATAAATCCAGATGAATTTTATTTAGCAGTGGTTGGTTTAGGGGCTTTGGGAATAATTTCTACGGTAACCATAGAGTTGGTGGCAACATATAATTTAGCTATTTCTACAAAAACACTTAGTTTTAAAGAAATGATAGCCAATATTCATCAATCTAAAACAGATGATTATATGCGATTTTGGTGGGCACCACACACAAATAAAGTTCAGTATTGGAAAGCCGAAAGAACCCATCAAAACCCTACAAAAAAATTGAAGCTAAAGGCTTGGTATCAAGATATTTTTTTAGGTAATAAATTGCATGAGTTTGGACTTTGGTTTACTAGTTATATACCAAGTTTTATTCCTAATTTAAATAGGTTTATGTTTCAGCGTTTGCTAGCAAAAGAAACCAACTATGTAACTAATTTTTTAGATGGATTTACTTTACCTATAAACGTTAAACAGAGTGTAATGGAATATGGTATTCCTGTATCTGAAACTGCCGAGGTATTAAAAAAAATAAATTCTTTATTATTAGAAAAAAAATACAGGGTACACATGCCTATAGAGGTTAGGTTTGCTCCTAAAAACAAAGCAGCACTTAGTATGGCTTACAATACAACTACTTGTTATATTGGTATTATAGCTTACAAACCTTATGGAAAAGTGTTAGATTATGAAAACTACTTTAAAGATGTGCATACAATTTTTGCACAACACCATGGCAGACCACATTGGGCAAAAGTAACTCATTATTCTAAAACAGAGTTAAATGCTGTGTATCCAAAATGGAGTGCCTTTAAAGCATTAAAAGAGCAATTAGATCCTGAAGAAATGTTTACGAATAAATTTTTAAAAAGAATTTTATAACTGTTTAAAAAAATAAATTTTTTTTTTAAGTTTTTAAAAATTGTACGGTTACGTAAAATAATAAAATATGATATTAGGAATAGGATCAAGAATTAAACACAGCACTTATGGATTAGGTGTGGTTACCAATGTAACGTCAAAACAATATTGGGTAACTTTTATAGAGAACGGGTTAGAAACTATTGATGTTTCTGATGATTTTGAAGTAATAGAAGGGGTAGAAAGTGAAGTAGATTCCGTTAGTTTTTTTGAAGTAGAAAGTATTTTTAGAAATTTATTAAAAAAATATAGCGACGTATCTGAAATTGTACCGATTGCAGATAAGTGGAAAGGAGGTAATTTAACACTAAATCCAGGAGACTCTAACTTGCAATCAAAAGATGTTTCTATAGATACTTTTTTTCATAAAATAGTGATGGTAAGAGATAGGGTAAGGGTTATGGAGCAAAAAATTAATAGCTCAAAAAACTTAGCCGATCAAGAAAAAATAGACTTACAACAGTACATTTCTAGAATTTACGGAAGTTTAACAACTTTTAATATTTTATTTAAAGATGATACACATAATTTTAAAGGATCTAATAAAAAATAACAATATTTTTTATTAGGATTAAAAAAATCTATCATTTAATTTTTTTTATAACTCTATTTGTATAGAGTTGTTCTGTATTTATTTTTTAGGTTTTTAACCTCCTAAAAACACAACGTAAAAAACTCCTTATGTTTTAAATTTTACTTTAAGCAAAATTTAAAACATAAGGAGTTTTTATAAAATTTAAAAATTATGTTTGGTTTATAATTTAAACCTAAACAATAAAATAGCCTAACTATTTAATAACAGAAGCTAATTTTTCTTCTTCTTCTTGAGCCAATGCTGCATCTACTAAAATACGCCCTGAATATTCGTCAATAGTGATTTTTTTACGACCCGCAATTTCAATTTGAACTTGTGGAGGAATCGTAAAATAAGAACCACCAGCAGCACCTCTTTCAATAGGTACTACAGCCAATCCGTTTTTAACACTATTTCTAATTCTCTTATAGGCAACTAATAAATGATTGTCTATTTTAGCAGCCATTTTTTCAGATAAATCTTTCAATTCTTTTTGCTCATTTTCAGTTTCCTTTAAAATAGCATCTAGTTCCGTTTTTTTATGACCTAAGTGAGATTTTTGAGAATCTAATTTCTCAATAGTCTTTTCAATAGTTTGTTTTTTATGCTCAATTTTAGCATAAGCCTCTTTAATTCTTTTTTCAGCCAACTCAATTTCTAATTCTTGAAATTCAGTTTCTTTGGTTAAAGAATCAAACTCACGGTTGTTACGTACAGATTTTTGTTGCTCTGTATACTTTTTCATTAATTCTTTAGACTCATCAATGCTTATTTTTCTATTAGCAATTTCGGTTTCAAAGCTAGTTACATCTAGGTTTAACTTTTCTACACGTATTGTAAGCCCAGCAATTTCGCTTTCTAAATCTTCTATTTCTAACGGCAATTCTCCTTGAACGCTATTTATTTCGTCAATTCTTGAGTCAATTAATTGTAAATTATATAAAGCTCTTAACTTGTCTTCTACAGATATTTCTTGTTTTACTGCCATAATAACTATGAGTAATATATTGGGTTTGTACTTTTATTTGATAAAATGATTGCAAAATTACAATTTTTTTCTTTAAGATAATCAACTAATAAGTTTTTTGTAAACTGTTCACTTTCATAATGGCCAATGTCTGTAATTAATATTTTTCCTTCGGCTTTGTAAAACTCATGGTATTTAAAATCAGCAGTAATATAAGCATCTGCACCTTTAGCTAAAGCGGCATCAATTCCAAAACTTCCAGAACCTCCTAAAACGGCTACTTTTTTTATTTTTTTAGTTAGAGGAGCAGAATGTCTAATACAATCTGTATTCATTTGTTTTTTTACATATTTTAGAAAATCAGAAGTTTCTAATGCGGTTTCCAATTCACCAATCATTCCAATACCAATGTGTTGATTGGTATTTTCTAAGGTAGTAATTTCATAAGCAACTTCCTCATACGGATGTGCTTTAAATAGGGTGTTTATAATTGTACTTTCTAAATGCTTGGCAAAGGTAATAGAAATTTGAGTTTCTTTTTCCTTTTGCAATTCGCCTTTCTTTCCGTACACAGGATTAGCGTTGTTGTTGCCTTTAAAAGTCCCTACGCCCTCTATATTAAAACTACAATGTGTGTAATTACCAATACTTCCTGCCTTTACGTTAAATAGCGCTTCTCTTACTTGTTCAGTAGCATCTATTGGAATATGTGTTGTTAGTTTTTTAATAGTTCCTTTTTTAGGTATTAAAACTTGTTTGTTTTGCAAGTTTAACACTTCGCACATTTTGGCACTAACACCTTTAAAACAATTGTCTAAAGCAGTGTGTGTAGCATAAATAGCAATATCGTGTTTAATGGCTTTCATCACCACACGTTCTACATAATTACTACCGTTAAATTTTTTAAGTCCACTAAAAACAATAGGATGAAAACTCACAATTAAATTGCAATTTTCTTGAATGGCCTGTTCTACCGTTTCTTCTAAAGTATCTAATGTTACCAATACACCTGTTACCTCAGTAGTGTAGTTTCCTACCAAAAGACCTACGTTGTCAAAATCTTCTGCGTAGGCTAGTGGAGCTAACTCTTCTATATAATTTGTAATTTCTCTAATTTTCATACTCAAAAATACAGAATATGTTCTATTTGTTTTAATTTTGAAATTGCTATTTACCATTAATTTAACAAATGTTTTTAATCCCTTTTTTAAGAGCTTTATTATTACCAGTATCTATTTTGTATGGAGTGGTGATATCTATTCGAAATTTAGGGTATGATTACGGTATTTTTAAATCCACAAGTTTTGATATTCCTATAATAACCGTAGGCAATTTAAGCGTAGGAGGAACCGGTAAAACACCACAAATAGAATATTTGGTGCATTTATTACAACAAAAATATACAATTGCTATTTTAAGCAGAGGTTACAAGCGTAAAAGCAAAGGTTTTGTGTTGGCAAATCAAAATTCTACAGTTCTAGATTTAGGAGATGAACCCTTTCAATATCATCAAAAGTTTAAAAACGTACAAGTTGCTGTACATGGAAATAGGGTAGAAGGAGTTGAGAATATTTTGACAACGAAACCTAACACAGAATTGGTTTTGTTGGATGATGCATATCAACACCGAAAAATAAAAGCGGGATTTCAAGTTTTATTAAGTTCTTACGATCAGTTATTTTGTGACGATTTTATGATGCCTACTGGGAATTTAAGAGAATTGTGGTGGGGTAAAAAAAGAGCAGATGTAATTGTGGTTACCAAGTGTCCTATAAATATTACAAAGCAGGAGCAACATAAAATTAGAAATAGAATTAAGCCAGTTACAAATCAGCAGGTTTATTTTACGGGCATACGGTATGCTAAAAATGTAAAAGGTTTTAGTGAGCAATTGCTTGTAGAGTTTGTAAAACAAAAAATTGTGTTGGTAACAGGAATAGCCAAGCCAAAGCCCTTGGTAGACTATTTAAATAGTTTGGGAGCAAATTTTGAGCATTTGGAGTTTGCGGATCACCATCATTTTTTGGATGTTGAAATTAAAAGATTAAAAAACATCTCTAAAACACAAAAAATACTAACTACAGAAAAAGATTACGTTCGTTTGGAAAATGAACTACCTGAATTGTACTATTTACCAATTGAAATTCAGTTTCTAAATAAAAAGGAAGAGTTTGATGAAAGGATTGTAAGTTTTGTAAGCCAATTTTAAAATGTAAAATTCTTTTAGAATCCTATTTTAGTGAATGTTACGGTTTCCCCGTTTTTTAAATGACTTTTTCGTTTAGATGTAAACCGTTTGTTTTGTTCGTATAAGTGTTGTTGCCAAACATTAAAAACTCATCAAATTATTTTGTGATAAATATTTTTGTACGTAATTTTGTACAAATAAATACGGGATTATGATTACAACCACAATAACAGATTTCAGAAAAGACATCAAAGAGTATCTTAACAGAGTTACTGACAATTTCGAAACATTGATTATTAATCGAGGGAAAAACTCAGGAGTTGTTGTTATCTCTCTGGAGGAATATAACGCGCTGAATACAACTCAGCATGAATTATCTTCTGAAAAAAATAGAATGAGACTCGATACTGCAATTTCAAAATTTAAAAAAAATGAATTTTTTGATAAAACTCTACTAGAATAATGAAATACATATTTGTAGATGAATCATGGGAGGATTATTTGTATTGGCAGAAAATTGATAAAAAAATGCTAAAAAGAATTAATTTGTTAATAGAGGATATTTCTAGACAACCTTATGAAGGAATTGGAAAACCTGAACCTTTAAAACATAATTATAGAGGATTTTGGTCTAGAAGAATAGACGGAGAACATAGATTAATTTATCAAGTTTCAGATGATGAGATTAGAATAATTAAATGTAGATTTCATTATGACTAAAAGACGTTAGGCAACAACGGCTAAAGTTAATGTGGGCTTTATTTCTTTCTCAAAGTTTTGTGCATATTTACTAAGTTACTAAATCCTTTTTAATTTAGCTTTTGACAACAAAATAAAAACTAAAAAAAGGCTTCAGCTTAGTGCTATCTACAATAATCTTTGAGTATCTACTCCCAAACGAACCCTAGCCAAAGCAGATCTGTATATTTTATGGACAATTAATTCCCTTTTATCTTTAGTAGTAATAATAATATTTGCAGAATTGTATTCTTTACAAGCTAAATTAAAACCCGTAGAATTATAGCTTGGAGACCAGGTAAAATCAACCTTTAAATGCCTTTTAAAATGAATAATCATAGTTGTTTAGAAATATAATTCCATATTAAATTCCCGAGGGAGAAAACACAAAATCAGTAGGATTGTCAACATCATACAAATACTGAAAACTTTTAGTTTCTTTGTTACAAAAAGGCTCTATAAGTTTTAGCATGTTTTTAAAACTATTTAAAGTTAGCGCACACACAAAGTTTTGGTTGTCTCTACTCATAATTCCTTCATCTGTTTTAAAGAGTCCAAGTATTAAATTACAATCATCAGTTTCAATAAAATCTACTTTTGATAAATCTAATCTTTGTTTTTTATTCACAATTACATCTTCAATAAGATTTCTAAATTTAGAGGCTTGAATTTGATCAAAATTATAGAGTCTTAGAATGTTTTCTTCGTACTCATTAACATGTTCTATATATCCTAATTTCATTTTATGTTGCTTGTTTGGCGTTTTTTTTACATAGAAATGTTTACTATTTACAAATCTTAATTTCTTTCTAATACAGTTTCGTTTGCAAAAATTGGAGCAATCGTTTTACTTTTTTCATCAACTTGTAAAGAGGCTACACCTATATCTCCAGTTTGCCAATTATGATATTCCTCAGAACTTCCAGCGATATAGCATTTTAAAAAATGTTCGTTCATAAGATTTTTTAAATTTTTAACACTTAAATTTTTTTCTTTTTTGATGATTCTAGAAACTTCATAATAACTTTCTTTTGTAATGGCATTTAGTACTGCTAGAGCATAATTATCTCCATTTTGATGCCTAAAAACAGCTCCGTTTTCGTAATGAGTTTTGTACTCTAAAATTTCTACACCTTCAAAAGCAACATTAAGCTCGTCTAAAATGGCTATTTTACTAAGTGTATTGTTTATGTAGTTTTCTATTTCTTTTTTCATGGTAATAAAAATAATTATATAAAAAAGAGGTTATTCAAATAGTATTTAAATAACCTCTTTTTTAATATATTGTAGCATAAATTTAGTAGTTGTATGTTCCAAATTCACTAGAAATTTCTAAAGATTTAGTTCCCTCGGTTTTTGCTTTTTCAATATAACCAATAATTTGAGCATTCACGTTAAAAGATTTTGAAATTTTAATAATATCCTCAGCAATATTGGCAGGTACATATACTTCCATACGGTGTCCCATGTTAAATACCTGATACATTTCTTTCCAATCTGTACCAGAATTTTCTTGAATCAGTTTAAAAAGTGGTGGAACCTCAAATAAGTTGTCTTTTACAATGTGTAGGTTTTCTACAAAATGTAAAATTTTAGTTTGTGCTCCTCCAGAACAGTGTACCATTCCATGAATTTCATTAGGCGTATATTTTGCTAAAATAGCTTTAATAATAGGAGCATAGGTTCTTGTTGGCGATAAAACTAACTTACCAGCATTAATAGGAGCACCTTCTACAGGGTCTGTTAATTTTGTTTTTCCAGAGTACACCAAATCACTAGGTACGGCAGCATCAAAACTTTCAGGATATTTTCGGGCCAAATAGTTATCAAAAACATCGTGTCTTGCAGAGGTTAAACCGTTAGATCCCATTCCTCCGTTGTATTCTTTTTCGTAAGTAGCTTGTCCAAAAGACTCTAAACCTACAATAACATCACCTGGTTTTATGTTGGCATTGTTTACAACATCAGATCTTTTCATACGAGCCGTAACTGTAGAGTCTACAATAATGGTTCTTACCAAATCTCCTACATCAGCAGTTTCTCCACCTGTAGAATGTATGGTTACACCAAACTCTTTTAATTCAGCTAACAATTCTTCGGTACCATTAATAATTTGAGAGAGTACCTCGCCTGGAATTAAATTTTTATTTCTACCAATGGTTGATGACAACATAATATTATCCGTAGCTCCTACACACAACAAATCATCAATATTCATAATTAATGCATCTTGTGCTATTCCCTTCCATACAGAAATATCTCCTGTTTCTTTCCAATACATATAGGCTAAAGAAGATTTGGTTCCAGCTCCATCTGCATGCATAATCAAGCAATAATCTTCATCATTTGTTAAATAATCAGGAACAATTTTACAAAAAGCCTTAGGGAATAATCCTTTGTCTACATTTTTAATGGCGTTGTGCACATCTTCTTTAGAGGCAGACACCCCTCTTTGACTATATCTTTTACTTACTTCAGAACTCATAGTATGTAAATTAAATGTTGTTTTAATATTTTTCAAATTTAAGTATTTGATTCTAGTTAATCATCTTAAAATTAAAGAACCTTAAAACTGCGATATGTCAGTTGTATAAATGCGATAAATCAGACTAGGTAAAAAGTTGTTTTAAATAGGGTATAACTACGTAAGAATACGTAGATCCTGACTTGTTCAATAGATTATTTATTTTATATTTGTGTTGTTTAAAAGACAAATTAAATTTATTAACATCATATTTATATTATGGCTAAAATTAAATTAGAATACATCTGGTTAGATGGTTCTTTCCCAACGCAAGGGATGAGAAGTAAGACTAAAGTTGAAGAGCACGAAGACTTTAAAGGAACATTAGAAGAGTTAGGAAACTGGTCTTTTGATGGATCTTCTACGAATCAAGCTTCAGGTGGAGCTTCTGACTGTATCCTAAAACCAGTTGCAATTTATCCAGATCCAGCTCGTATTAACGGATATTTAGTAATGACTGAGGTTATGAATGCTGATGGTACTGCACACGAAACTAATGGACGTGCTACTATTGAGGATGATGATAACGATTTTTGGTTCGGATTTGAGCAAGAGTATTTTATTATGGATTCTGAAACTAAATTACCTATTGGTTTCCCTCACCACGGTACGCAAGGTCAATACTACTGTTCAGTAGGGGGTCAAAATACTTTTGGAAGAGAGTTAGTTGAAGAGCACGCTGATTTATGTATTGAAGCTGGGTTGAACTTTGAAGGAATCAACCAAGAGGTTGCTTGTGGACAATGGGAGTTTCAATTGTTTGCAAAAGGTGCAAAAAAAGCAGGAGATGAAATTTGGATTGCACGTTACTTATTAGACCGTTTAACGGAAGATAGAGGAATGTATATTGATTATCATCCAAAACCATTAGGTGATACAGACTGGAATGGTTCTGGAATGCACGCTAACTTCTCTAATTCTATTTTAAGAACTTGTGGTTCTAAAGAAAAGTATGCAGAAATTTGTGAAGCTTTCCGTTCTGTAGTAGATGAGCACATTGCTGTTTATGGAGCTGATAACGACCAACGTTTAACTGGAGCACATGAGACTGCTGCTATTACTGATTTCTCTTGGGGAGTTTCTGATAGAGGAGCATCTATCCGTATTCCAATTATTGCTGTAGAAAAAGGTTACAAAGGATGGTTAGAAGACCGTCGTCCATCTTCTAACGGAGATCCATATAAAATTGCTGCTCGTATTATTAAAACTGTAAAACCAGTTAAATAATTTTAAGCATTTTACCTATTTAAAACCCAACCATTAGGTTGGGTTTTTTTGTGAATTTAATTTACTAGTTTTTAAAAACAATTTAAATTTAAAAAAGTTACAAAATGTTATTTGTAACTTTTTTACAATAGTATTGATGTTTAAACTTTTAGTAAATACAACAAAGGCAATAATTTTAGGGAAAGAGAATTTTGCTAAAAATAAACACGTATAAACTCTTTAAAATTAAAATACATTTTGTTTATTTGCAATCCTATTTAGAGAGGTGTCTGAGTGGTCGAAAGAGCTACCCTGGAAAGGTAGTGTATGGGTAACTGTACCGAGGGTTCGAATCCCTTCCTCTCTGCAATATCACTTGATTTAAAGTGTTTTATGTAATTTACATCCAAAAAAACACCCGCTTTTATTAAAAGTGGGTGTTTTTTGTTTAAATTACTTTAGTATATTTTTGAAACATTTTATTTACTTCATCACTAAACCAGTTCCTTAATTCTTTAGGTTCTAAAACTTCTACCCATGCACCATATTTTAAAATTTCTTGTTTTAGATCCAAAGTTTCAGCATATAAAAATTTTAGAATAAATGTGTCTTCGTTTTCTTCAATAATAGTTTGTTTAGGGTGTATTGGTATTGATTTTATAAAAGGTTTTTGACTTTGACATATTCTTAGTTTTACAGAAGTAGCCGCTTTATTACTAAAGCTAATTCCATAAGTTTCTTCTATTTTTTCATGTAAATCTTCAATAGACATATAATGTTCTATTTTTGATTTTAACAAGGTGATGTCCGTTATTCTATCTATACTAAAAGCTCTTAATCTATTCTCGGTTTTACCTATAACATACCACCTGTTTTTAAATTCTTTAATCAAATATGGGCTAACTGTGTATGTTTTTTCTTCGTTATTACGGTAATAACTTGAATCCAGCAAGTGATTTGTTTTTTTTACTAACAGCATTAAAAACTATTGAATATCCGTTTTCACTCATAATCCTGTAATTCCCGCAATTACAAGCCTATCGAAGAGTTTCTCTTCAAAATACCTTCTATTAAGTTTATAAACAAACTCGTTTAGATATAACTGTAGGTATTTTCTTTTAATCTTATGAAAATTACCAAGTAAGTTTCGTT
>Ga0209093_1000023_pt1 | contig 100563 bp, 92 predicted proteins | sample SidtaG_4_FD_187450 | JGI IMG/M metagenome (GOLD analysis project Ga0209093, IMG submission 187450) | Marine algal microbial communities from Sidmouth, United Kingdom - Sidmouth_Male1 metaG (SPAdes) (version 2) | ecosystem: Host-associated > Algae > Red algae > Unclassified | place: Sidmouth...
GTGGATCAGAACAACCTATTCATGGGTAAGTGACTTTAATATCAATAGATATTTCAATGAGTTTTGTTTTAGAATTAATAGATCACAGAGTAAATCTAACATATTTAATAATTTAATAATCAGAATGGTTCAAAAAAATAAAATATATCACAAGGAAATTATATGTAGTTAGCTACTGACCTCTATAAATCTTTTTTTCTTAATAATAAAGTTCTATTGGTTCTAAGTTAATATACTATGTTCCCTCAGAAAAAAAACGCTTTATTACATATATTACAAAAGGAATAAAGAGCGCATAAATTCTCATCTTCTTTTAAAGAATTACAACTACTAAAAACAGGAGTGCTCAAAACAAAATGTTTTTAAAATAACAAACCCACTACCAAAGGTAGTGGGTTTGTTATTTTAAAATAGAAGTTTTTTTTAACTAAAATATATGTATGTAGAAACAACAATAATTGTAATAATAATTCCAACTGGTTTTAAGAATTTCCATGGAGTAATATCAACTTGTTCTGTATATTGTTGTACAAAGTCTATTTCTCTAGGTTTTAATTTACCTATAATTAACATAATAATAATGTTTAAAGCAAATAAGATTGCGCAAATATGTAAAAAATGTGGAAGTTGTCCAGGAATAAAAAATTCATCTAAAACAACATACAGAGCATACAATACTACCCCAGAAATTAATCCAACTTTGGCAGCAATTGCAGGTACTTTTTTTGTTAAATATCCTACTACAATAATGGTAAAGATAGGAATTGTGTAACAACCGTTTATTTTTTGTAAATAACCAAACAATCCTCCGTCTGCATACATAATAAAAGGAGCAATACACATTGCCGCTAAGGCTAAGAAAACACCAAAAGTTTGACCAGCTCTTACCACTTTTGCTTCCGAAGCTTCTTGATTGATGTGTGCTTTATAGATATCCAATCCAAAAATAGTTACAGATGAGTTTAATGCTCCGTTAAAAGAACTTAAAATAGCTCCAAATAATACAGCTGCAAAGAAACCAACCATACTTGCAGGTAATACTTGTTTTACCAGTGTAGGATATGCTTCATCTTTAAGGATGTCTGAGTTTGAAAAAAACATATAAGACTCTGGATGAACTGACATGTGGTAGGCTATGATACCTGGTAAAACTAGCATTAAAGGTCCTAATATTTTTAGAACAGCAGCATATAACAATCCTTTTTGTCCTTCTGCTAAGTTTTTAGCACCTAAGGCTCTTTGAATAATGGCTTGATTGGTTCCCCAATAAAACAATTGTACCAACATCATACCTGTAAAAATAGTAGCAAAAGGCACAGAGGCATTGGAGTCTCCAATAGCATTAAATTTATCAGAATGTTCGGTAAGTAATGTAGACAATCCATCTAAAGCAGATACAGATTCACCTCCATTTACTTCACTAATTGCCCACAAACCAAATAGAGGAATAGCTAAACCACCAATTAACAATCCAATTGCGTTGATAGAGTCTGATACAGCCACTGCTTTTAGACCACCAAAAACAGCATAAATAATTCCAATAATACCGATAGCAAATACCGTAACCCACAAAGCTTGAAACTTATCTAAGCCTAATGCTTGAGGTACATCAAACATAGTGTTTACTGCCAATGCTCCTGAGAATAGAACAATAGGTAGTAGAATTACTACATATCCGCTTAAAAACAAGGCAGATACCCAAGTCTTTGTCATTTTATCGTATCGGTTTTCTAAAAACTGAGGAACTGTTGTAATTCCACCTTTTAAATATCTAGGCAAGAAAAACATAGCGGTAATTACCATTGCTATAGCAGCTAAAGTTTCCCATGCCATTACTACAACTCCCTCTTCAAAGGCAGCACCATTCAGTCCTACAATCTGTTCTGTTGAAAGGTTGGTTAATAGTAAAGATCCTGCAATTACAGGTCCTGTTAAACTTCTACCTCCTAAAAAATATCCATCGGAAGATTTAACATTTTTTCTTGTTGCTAGCCAAGCAATCAAAGCTACCAAAAGGGTAAAGCCAAGAAATGAAGCTACAGATAAAATCATATATAAGTATTTATTTAGTTAATTTTTAATGAGCGACAAATTAGTGATTTTAACATTATTTTAATAACTTTAGTTTATTTTTTTTACGTATATGTAAAAAAACAACATATAAAACTGTCTTATGTTAACTTAAAGTGTAAAATAATTATATTTATATAAATTTTAGCATAGCTTTAGCTACACCATCTTTTGTGTTTTTATCAGATATTGCATCTGATATTAGTAACACTTCTTCTTTAGCGTTTGCAACGGCTACTCCTAATTTTACAGCCTTTAGCATTTCTATATCGTTGTAGTTATCTCCAAAAGCAATACAATTATTTAGAGATAAGTGTGGATATTTATGAGCTAGTAATTTTTTAATCCCTGTTAGTTTGGATATGTTTTTATTGGCAATTTCTAGATAAGTATCCTTTGATCTGTACAAGTGTAATTTATTTCCGTGTAATTTTCCTAATTCAGAGAATACAAAGTCAATTTGCTCTTTATCCCCCATACACATTACTTTATGAGCTCCTTTTTCTTCTCCTCTCCAAAGTTGAATAACATCTTTGGTAGGTTTTACAATAGGTGTTATTTTGGTGTTGTTTTCTTCTCTTTTTGCCCAAAAATCCATAGATGGTACATACCAATCATCGTTGTTATATAAACTAATATGAAACGTATCATTCTTATTTAGTTCGGCAATATCTTCTAAAATAGTAGGTGCAATAGATATATCATCTACAGTTTCACCATCCACCAATACCAAACCACCATTGTAACAAATTAAAGGTAAGTGTTCTATATTTAAGTCTTTTTGTAAATGTGTCATCGCACTGGGCATGCGAGACGATATTAAAATAAAAGGAATGTTTTTTTTTGTAATTCGGTCAACTTCAATTTTTAACATTTCAGAAATTTTGCGTTCTGAATTTAACAAAGTTCCATCTATATCTGTAAAAGCAATTTTAAGTTCCATATTATTTATCTATTGTGTATCACAAAAATAAATAAAAAAGCTCCTTATAAAATAAGGAGCTTTAGCATAAAGGGAATAGTTATTAACTATTTTATCAACTCGTAACTACGCTTAATAAAATTGGTTAAAGCTTCACCATGTAATAAGTTTTGAGATAGTTTAGCCAAATCAAAAGCTTGAGAAATTAATCCTTTTTGTTTGTCTTCGTCTGCTTTTAAAATCTCTGAAATCAATTCATTGTTGGTATTTACCACTAAATTGTACATCTCTGGCATGTTTTCCATTCCAAACATTCCACCACCACCAGTAGCGCTCATTTCCTTCATTCTACGCATAAATTCAGGAACGGTAATTATAAATGGAGAAGAAGAAGAATCCATAGCTTCTAATTGTACTGTGTAGTTTTCTTTAGGAACAGAAGCTTCAATAATAGGCTTTAAAGTTTCTTTTTCTTCGTCAGATAATTTAGAAATTACGTTATCGTCTTTTTTAATCAAATTATCAACGTGGTCAGAATCTACACGCACAAACGTTACGTTTTCGTTAGATTGCTCTAATTTTTGTAACAAGTGAGAAACAATAGGAGAATCTAACAATAATACTTTGTATCCTTTGTCGTTTGCAGATTGTATAAAACTGTGTTGTGCATCTTTGTTAGCGCTATACAATACCACTAACTTTCCATCTTTATCTGTTTGAGCATCTTTTAATTGCTCCTTAATTTCGTCAATAGTTAAGTAGCCACCATCTGTAGTTGGGTACAAAGCAAATTTGTTTGCCTTTTCAAAAAACTTGTCATCAGACAACATTCCATATTCAATAATTACTTTGATATCATCCCAGTAACCTTCAAAAGCTTGCCTGTCTTTTTTGTAGATAGAACTTAATTTGTCTGCTATTTTTTTAGTGATGTAACCAGATATTTTCTTTACAGCACCATCTGCTTGTAAATAAGAACGAGATACGTTTAACGGAATGTCTGGAGAGTCTATAACCCCTTTTAACATTTGTAAAAAATCAGGAACAATTCCTTCTACATTGTCTGTTACAAATACTTGGTTTTGATACAATTGGATTTTATCCTTTTGCATGTCCATGTTTTTAGACAACTTTGGGAAGTATAAAATACCGGTTAAGTTAAAAGGGTAATCTACATTTAGGTGGATGTTAAACAAAGGCTCTTCAAATTGCATTGGATACAATTCTTTGTAAAACTCTTTATAATCTTCACCCTCTAAATCAGATGGTTTTTTAGTCCATGCTGGAGAAGTGTTGTTAACAATGTTGTCTACTTCAATTTGTTGATGAGGTTCTTTTTCCTCAGTACCATCTTCTTTTTTGATTATTTTAGGTTCAAAAGCAGGATCGTTTACTTTGTTAGTTCCAAATTTAATAGGTACTTGGTTAAAACGATTGTACTTAGATAGTAATCCTGATATTTTAGATTCTTCTAAAAAGTCTAGAGAGTCTTCAGCAATATGTAAAACAATTTCAGTACCTCTTTCTGCTTTTTCAGTAGGTTCTAGATTGTAGTTTGGAGAACCATCACAAGACCATTTTACCGCAGGAGCATCTTTGTAAGATTTGGTAATTAATTCTACTTTTTCTGCCACCATAAATGCAGAATAAAAACCTAATCCAAAGTGACCTATAATTCCTGAATCTTCTACTTTATCTTTGTATTTTTCAATAAATTCTTCAGCTCCAGAAAAAGCAATTTGGTTGATGTACTTTTCTACTTCATCTTCGGTCATTCCCAAACCTTTATCGATGATGTGAATTTTTTTTCCTTCCTTGTCTATTTTAACTTCTAATTTAGCATCTCCTAGCTCTACACCCTCAGCTTCACCAATGGTAATTAAGTGTTGTAGTTTTAAAGTAGCGTCTGTACCGTTAGAAATTAATTCACGTAAAAATATCTCGTGATCGGAGTACAAGAATTTTTTAATTAATGGAAAAATGTTTTCTACGGATACATTAATATTTCCTTTAGCCATAATAATATGTTTTGGTTATTTGTTTAAATTTTACGTACAGCTATAAACAAATAGAATACCAAATGTTTTTGTATGACAGGTTGTCATAGTTTAAGTGTGCTTAGTTTTTTTTGAGAGAATTACTCTCTGTAGTTTTTAAACGCAACATAGTTGCATTTATTTTGCAGAAAACAGAAAGCCTTCTTACCTTTGATATATGATGTTTTATACAAAAATATGGAAGCAATTATTACGGTTGTAGGTTTTTTAGGAGCAGGAAAAACTACTTTGTTAAGGAAAATTACACATAAGTTTTTAGACCAAGGCTGGAATCCTTATGTGATTTTAAACGATTATGAAAATGCATTTTTAGATGCTCAGCAATTAACGCCAGAAGTAGCTCCAAAATGGATAAAAGCCTTGAATGGGAGTTGTATTTGTTGTAGTGGAATTAATGAATTGCGAGAAACAGTAAATAGGATTCCTAAACGAGAAAAAGGAGTTACATTGATTGAAGCCAACGGAACATCGGATGCTTGCACATTAATGGAGTTTTTAGGAGTAGGAGTAGAGAAGCATTTTTTACCACCTGTTCAAATTTCGGTTGTAGATGTTGCTAACTGGCAAAAAAGAGAAGAACATAATGAGTTAGAAGCAAATCAAATTCAAGTTTCCTCACTTTTGATATTGACACATTTGGATAAAGTGACGGATAAAAGACAAGCGTTTGTAGTTGATGATTTGCAGAAAATAAATCCTTTAGCCCAAATAGCAACTCTAAATAATTTAGAAGTAACATTGCTCCCAGAATTAATACCTTCTAAAAATAAGGCAGAAAAATTAAATCATCTAAAAGCACACTGGTCATCTTGCTCAGTAGATTTACCTGTGTTGATGAGTGAACAAAGTATTTTGAAAATTTGTAAGGTACTTCCTAAGAATTTACTCCGTGTAAAAGGGTGCGTACAGATTGAAAACGAGGAGAGTTATACTTATTTTGAAAGAACGCCCGATGGTAATGTAAGTATTCGCCCTTTTAATGAAGTTCCAGTTACAGGCACAAAGCTATTAACCGTTGGACCAGGAAGTACTCCTGAGGTGTTAAAAAGTGCCGTTAAAAAAGGTGTGATAACTTAATTTGTAGTTTTCTATACTACTAAATCACATTTTTTTTAGTTTGTATGTAGGATAGTTAGCACTAAATATCAATAAAATTATGGAGAAACAAGATAATTTAAAATTGTTTGCTTTAATATTAGGTCTTATAATTATTATTGGATTTCCAATTTATACCATTACAAACAATAAGCATCTCGATAAAAATGGAGTTAAAATCAATGGAGTTATCTTAAAAAAAGATAAAGTTCTAGTAGGAAAACCATTTAGCAATAATTACTATTTCACTCTTAAATACAGTATGAATAATAAATCTAAAATTAAAGAAATAGGAATTCCCGAAAAAGCTTATTACACCTATAAAATAAATGACACAATAATTATTCTGCTTGACAAAGTAAACTCTGGAAATATAAAATGGACTATAGAACAAGATTGAAATGGATTTAAGTTTAGAAGCATTCAAATCTCTTGATATTGACCCTAAAACCAATGAAAAATGGAAACAAACTAATTTTTATGATTTATGTTGTAAATCGGAACTTTTTGGTTGTGCTTTTTTCACAACAATTGACAAAAATCTTGTGAACAATCATTTAGAAGCTCTTTTACATGTTTTACAAAGATTTTGTTATGAAATAGAGGGAGGGTTTAAATTCGATTTAAATTGGTTGCAACTTCATACTTTCTTGCATTGTGAAGGATACTTATGCTCTTATAAAAGTAAGTCTTTTTCAGTACATGAGTTTTTAAAAAACTACAAGGAAATAATAAATAAAATGCCTGAATATGATAATTTCAGCATTACCAAAAATAGTTCTATTCAAAAAGAATTTGACCTGATTGAAAAAAGTGATATTTTATGGGTAGAAAGTATTATTAATAATTGGAATTATAGGCAATACTTTTTGGAAACAAAAACAGAGTTTATTTACTTTAGTTGGAGTACAGAAGTATAAAATAAAACCACTAACAAGGTATAAAAAACATAGGGCGTTTGTGCTAAACCGAAAGGTCTGTAAATATTAATAAAGTCCGTTAAATATAAAAATTGGCATTTAGAACAAAAAAGATAAAAGTAAAATATTTATATTTAGCTAAGTAATAAACCGAAATGATAGTGCTTTTAACTACCCTACGTTTCTTATACAACCGTTATAAAAATAAAAAAAATAGAACGCTAAGAATATTAGTAGAACAGTTATGCTACAAACAGAAAATTTAAGTTTTTGTTACACAAAAAAAACTCCTCCTTTTCATTTTCCCAATATTACATTGGATAACGAAGAAGATTTATTGATATTAGGAAAATCAGGTGTTGGTAAAAGTACTTTTTTTGCATTTGCTATCGGGGTTATTGGTACCACAAAAAGGAAGCGTAAAAATTGAGGGTGTTGATCTTTTAGCAATGCATAACAATCAACTAGATCAGTTTAGAGGACAAAATATAGGTTTGGTATTTTAAAAAAAACACGCTCTACAATCTCTTACGTTGTATGATAATTTAAAAGCTAGACTTTATTTTGCAAAAAAATACATTGATGAAAAAGCTATAGATATTTTACTTTCTCAATTAGATTTAATGCCTCATAAAAAATAAAAAAACAAATCAATTAAGTGAGGGACAATTGCAGCGTTTGGGAATTGCATTAGCAGTTGTGCATCAACCTAAATTAATTTTAGCAGATGAGCCTACTTCTAGTTTGGATGATGAAAATTGTAAGGTTGTTATCAAGCTTTTGTTAAATCAAGCTAAAAAGAACAAAGCCAATTTAATTGTAATTACCCACGATCAAAGAATTAAGCCTTTTTTCTTAAACTCTATTACGTTACGAATACATGGAGAATTAGTATCGCTAATATGACCTCCAAAAAGCTTTACACTGCTTTAAGTGTGTGTACGTTATCGTTAAGTATTGCTTTACTTTTAGGGATTCAACAATTAAAAGACTCTTTCCAGTATCAAGTAGAGAACAATTTAGCAGGAATTGATTTGGTTATTGGAGCCAAAGGAAGTCCTTTACAGCTGGTATTGTCCTCGGTATTACACATAGATAATCCTACAGGTAATATTTCTTATCAGAAAGCGCAAAAATTAAGCAAGCATCGTTTGGTAAAGACATCTGTTCCTATTTCTTATGGTGATAACTACAAAGGTTTTAGAATTGTAGGAACTACAGATGATTTTTTGGAGCTTTACCAAGCAAAGCTAATAAAAGGACATAGAGTTCATCATTCTTTAGAGGTGATTGTAGGAAATTCAGTAGCTAATAAATTGGGACTTTCTTTAGGAGATATTTTTTTGAGTTCTCATGGTTTGATAGAAAATAATTTAAATCTGCACCAAGATAAATTTAAAGTGGTAGGGATTTTAGCTCCTACACAAAAAGTAATTGATCGTTTGATTGTTACCAATTTAGAAAGTATTTGGAGAGTACACAATCATCACGAAGTTAAAGAACAAGAATATCATCATCATCATCATGAAGAGCATAAAGAGGAACACCACAACGATGTTTTTGAAGACAAAGAAATAACGAGTCTATTAATTTCTTTTAAAAACCCAATAGCATTGCTTAGTTTTCCCAGAAGAATCAATAAAAACACAACATTGCAGGCAGCAATTCCAAAGTACGAGTTGGATAGATTGTATAATTTTACTGGGATAGGGCTGAGTACAATTTCTTTAATTGCTTATTTGATTTTGGTAATTTCAGGTATCACTATTTTTATCAGTTTGTATAAAACAGTAAAAGAACGTGCTTTTGATTTGGCTTTGTTAAGAACCTATGGAGCTAGTAATTTTCAATTGATAAAAATGGTAGCGTACGAAGGAAGTTTGATTGTTTTGTGTGCTATTTTAATAGGCTATATTTTAGAGAAATTTGGAATTTCAATCCTATTTCAATACATAGAAACAGGCTATTCACAAAATATGTTAGCAGAACTTTCGTTAGAAGCAATTGTAAGAATAGTTGTTTTGGTATTTGTAGTTCATGTAATTTCTGTTCTTTTGGTAATATATCCTATTGTTAAAATGAATATTTCAACAATTTTAAGTAATGAAAAATAAGTTTTTTTATAGTTTAATGTTTTTACTAGTGTCTTTATCTACTGTAGGGCAAAAGAAGGTAGATTGGAAAGATTTGTCTAAGGTAAAGTTTAAAGAAAAGTATTTTAAAGTATATGATGAATGGATGTTGTATCCTAATTTTTCGGAGTCAGTAAAAGCTTTAAATGGCAGAGAAATAAGTATCTCGGGGTATTTTTTAGATGTAGATCCTACAGGTAAAATGTATGTTTTGTCTAAAAACCCAATGTCTTCTTGTTTTTTTTGTGGAGGTGGCGGACTAGAAACAGCAATGGAGTTACAATTTGCAACAAAACAAAAAATAAAAACAGATGCAATTATAACAGTTACAGGAACTCTTAAGTTAAATAAAGATGACATAGAGCACTTCAATTACATTCTTAAGAACTGCAATGTCACTTCAGAGAAATAGAGCGTTTTATTCGGTAAATATTTGTAAATGATACTTTAGGCTGTTACTACAGTAAATATTCTCAACGCAATAGAACATTGTATTTTTACAAGCTTATTTTATTCTTTTTAGTTACTAAAAGAAGGAGTATTATTAAAGTAGTTCTTTGTGTTTTGATGAACTTCTTTGTGGGTAAGGATTTCGTTTTTTGTAGCCCACCAATATCTAGAATGTTGGTCTTTGGGGAGTTTAATATTTGTTTGTTTTAATTGAATACAAAAGGCATTTACAATATAGTGTGTACCAAAATCAGGATTGTTTGTAAAATTGGTTTTATAAATATGCTCATATAGACCTATATAAGTGGCATCTTCTAGTTGTAATGGAATTCCTAATTCATCCTCAGTAATACGTTTAAAGGCATCCTTAAAAGGTTCGTTTTTTAGAATTGCACCACCAGGCACAAACCACATTTTTTCTGCGGGATTGTTTAAACGATAACCTAACAATACCTTACCGTTGGCATCTTTAATTACTAAATCTATAGATACTATGGGAGTGTTTTTTACAACTTCTTTATATATTTTAGCAGGAAGTTTTTTCATAGATTTGTTAGATTTTTAACGCTAACAATAAAAACAATTAATAAGACGATTGTTTTAGATAAGTAATTAGTGAGCGCATTTAAACTAGATGTGTATATAAACTTTAAAATATTGGTTGTTTAAAAAACATCTCCACCAGATTCTCTTTCTTCTCTAGGTCTTCTCTTTTTATCAATTTTAATTTTTTTTCCAAAATTATAAACAAAACCAAGGGTTACCTTTTGACTTTCCCAGTTAAATTCTCCATTCTGAGCAATAGGATTGATAATATTAAAACGTGCTTTAAATGTGTTAAAAACATCAGAAAAACCAAGTGTAACTGTTCCCTTTTCTTTTAAAATTTTATAGCTACTAGCCAGGTTCATTAAAAACATAGGTTTCCTATCCCTTTGTACATTTTTATCCAATCCTCTGTACATATGAGTCATTTGTAGGTTTAGATTTTTTGTTATTTTAAAATTGTTATGGGTTCTAAAATTAAGTAATATATTATCTACTTCTATTTTTATAAAAGTTTTAGTATCAGTATTTCTGTCTTGCACCAAGCCTTCTTGTTTTTGGTAATACAAATCTGCACTTATGTTAAACCTCCACCAATTGGCGAGTTTTAAATTTCCAGACAATTCTATACCATATTGATTAGAATTATCAAAATTTGCATAAGAGAGTATAACTCTTTCTGCAACCAACTCATCACTGCTTATAGATCTACTGATTACATCATTGATATTTCTGTAAAATGTGGTAAACGACACATTTCCTATTGTTAATTTTCGATTGTATTTTAATTCTAAGGAATTGGTAAATTGTTGTTTTAAATTAGAGTTCCCTTGAGAAACAAGTAAAGGAGTTCCCCAAGTTCTAATAGGTGTTAATTGTTTTATAGAGGGTCTATCTACACGTCTGCTGTAACTAAATTGAAATTGATCTTTTTTGTTAAAATTATAGGTAGCAAAAAAGGAAGGGTAGAAAGATATTTTTTGATCCTTAGCATTTTGTGTCTCAGTGGTTATATCTGTGTCAAAGTAAGCGTCTAAAATATAACGTTCTGCCCTAAGACCGGCTTGTACTCCTAGTTTATCAAACTGTTGTTTGTAATTAAAATAAGCAGAATATATATGTCTATTAAACTTAAAATCAGAAAGTCCACTCGTAACTATTTCTCCCAAAGAATTGTTGACCAATTGTGTAGATTGATTGTCTTTATTTTGTTGATAATATCGGTATTGCAATCCTGTTTCTATAAGTATATGGTTAGCAAAAGGTTTGGCATAATCTAAATTTACAAAAGTTCTTTTAGAGGTAGCATGGATAGCCTCTGTGTAATTAGTAGCTTTTTTAGTCAAATTTAATAAATCAATAGTACTGCTTTTTTCGGGTTGTTTTCTTATGTTATAAGAAATACCAATGTCTAGTATGTGTTTTTTCTCATCAAAAACTTTACGTAGACTTATATCATAGTTCTGATTTCTAGGTTTTCTATCTAAACTAAAAATACTCTTGTCTTTTGTTGTATAATCAGGTAGATCTTTTATTTCAGTAATGTTTGTGTAGCTCTTTTTATTAAAAGCTTGCAATGTAAAAACAGAAAGGCTTGTTTTTTTATTCAAGTCAATATCAGTACCCAATTTAAAGAAATGATTGTTAATTATATTTAAACCATAAGTTTCTTGAACATTATCATTAGGTCTTAATAAACTACCAATAATATCATTTTTACCAGATCTGTAATTGTAGTTAGTATATAGATTTATATTCCCTTTCTTATAGTTCATGTTAAAACCTTGAGAACCTCTCAAGTTTCTACCCATGGTAGCAGATGTGTTTATAGAACCATTAAAACCATAAGTACTGTTTTTAATCAATTCTATATTAATAATACCGCTATTTCCTTCAGGATTGTATTTTGCAGAAGGATTGGTAATCAACTCAATATTTTTAATTGCATTAGAGGGCAATTGTTTTAAAAGCTGATCTGTAGGAATATTTGTTGGTTTACCATCTATTAAAACCCTTACATTGCTATTTCCTCTTAACGATAATTCTCCTGTTTGTTGATCTACAGACACAGATTGTACGTTATTTAGGACACTGGCAGCATCGGTTCCCATATTTGTTAAGTCTTTCCCTACATTAATCACAACTCTGTCTATTTCTTGTTTTGTAACAGAAGTCTCGGCTCTAATTACAACAGCGTCTAAGGCTTCAATGTTTTCCTTTAGATAAATTTTTTCTAGGTTGATAAACGAAGTTTTACCAAAATCAAGCTGTTTTTGATAAGATTTGTATCCAATTGCATTGATACTGAGTACGTACTTTAAATAATGTAGCTTTTCAATAGAAAATTGTCCATTTTCATCGGCAATAGCCGTTTTTGTTTCAGATTTATTTTTTAATAAAATTGTTACAAACGGAATGGTTTCTTGTGTAGTTGTACTTACAATAGTACCTGAAACAATTTTAGTACTTTTTGTTTGTGCATGGATAAGTAATGGTGTGAAAATAAAAAAAAATAGGAGTGTTTTTTTCATTATATGTTTTCTGACAAGCAATTAAATTCTTTTATATTTTACAAAACTGTAATCGTATTGATTTTTATCATCGGCAGAAAAACGTTTTCTACTAATTTCTTCCCAGGTATTAAGGTTTATTTCAGGAAAAAAAACATCAGCATCAAAAGATTGATGCACCTCACAAATATCCAAGTAGTCTACTATGTGGATAGCTTCTTTGTATATTTGAGCTCCGCCAATCACATAAATATTTTTGTCTTTTTTAGCAAGTTTTATTGCTTTCTCTAGCGAATCTGTTGTAGTACACCCTTCTGCCTTATAATTAGGATTTCTAGTAATAATAATGGTGGTTCTATTAGGTAAAGGTTTCCCTATAGATTCGTAAGTTTTTCTTCCCATTATAATATGATGTCCAGATGTTACTTCTTTAAATCTTTTTAAGTCAGAAGGTAGATGCCACATCAATCCATTATTTTTACCTAATTCGTTGTTTGTTCCTATAGCAGCAATAAGTGTTGTCATTTGTAGTGGTTAAATAAAGAACAAATATAAGTTGTTTTTCAATTATTTAAGGTCATGGTTTCTAAGAATATTTTTAGGAGTAGGTGTATGAACCATATCATGATAATTACAAGGAAGGTTTTTCTCTTTGTGAAGTTTATGCAAATACGATTTTATTAATTGATCTTTGTTGATACCTATTGTTATATTTTTAGAATAAAACTCTTTAAAGTCATTATTGTTACTAACAATATTAAAAATACTAGTAGGAAAATTGTAGCCATAGTATTCGTCCTTATTATTAAATTGAGCTGGTTTTATTGCTGGTGGTACAGATTTGAGTGCTTTGTGATAAGCTTCTAAAAAATATTTATTTTTGGACTCTATTTTTGCAGAAATTATGACTCCTTCTTTGTCTACTATAAATTTAGAATAAATCTCATCCTTATTGTCAATTTCTGATTCCCGAATACTTGTCAAATCTACAGTATTGTATAAGTAATCAGTAATGTACATATAATTACATCTGTTTAAATTGTCGTAAGTTTTTTTACCAACACATTTTTTAAAAACAGGAGGAATGTAGCCTATTGCCTTTTCGTTACATTTAATAACAGGTTTGTTATTGATATTTTGAACTACAACAATGTTGTATTTGTAAATAGGGTCAAATTTTTGAATTCTTATCAAATCGAATTCATAGCTTTTAAATGCAATTTTAATTTGTAGATCTAGTGTGTTACTAGATGTATTTGTATTGTAGTATAGAATCTGTTTGTTTTTATCAACAGTAAACTCAATATAAATATTTTGTCTCCACTCTTTAAACTCAATTTCTTTTAAAGCTTCAGACGAAATAAATTTTTTAAAATGTAGAGTGAGTTTGTTATCAAAACTTGTTAGTGCTTCGGATTTAGTTATAATTTTTTTTTGCAAAATATTATATTGTTCTGAATTTTTGTTGGTATACCACGTTTCGTCAGATGTGTGTACGCTACCAACACCTGTTTTGTGTACCTTACATGAACATGAAGTAAATAAGATTAATAAAAATATAAAAAAATATTTGAGCACTATTTTTTTAGTAAAACTAGTTAATTATTGTTTAAAAACAAGTTTTTTATCTATAAAATACATGTAATTAGATGATTAAATAGATATTTTTCCTTTAATTATAGGGTGGTATGTGTAATGTTGCAAAGTGAAGTCATCAAATCTAAAATCAAAAATATTTTTAACATCTGGGTTAAGAACCATTTTAGGCAAAGGTTTTGGGTCTCTTGTTAATTGTAAATCAATTTGGTCTAAATGATTGTTGTAAATATGTGCATCTCCAAAAGTGTGAATAAATTCACCAGGTTTTAGCCCAGTAACTTGTGCAATCATTAAAACTAAAAGTGCATAAGAAGCAATATTAAAAGGGACGCCCAAAAAGGCATCTGCACTACGTTGGTACAATTGACAAGACAATTTTCCATCAGCAACATAAAATTGAAAAAAGGCATGGCATGGAGGTAAAGCTGCTTTATTATTAGCTACATTTTCTGAAAAAGAGGCAGAAGTGTCTGGTAAAACACTAGGATTCCATGCTGAAACTAGCATTCTTCTACTATTAGGATTAGTCTTAATAGTTTCAATAACTTCTGAAATTTGATCTATTTGTTCGTTATTCCAGTTACGCCATTGATGACCATAAACAGGACCTAGATCTCCGTTTTCATCTGCCCAAGCATCCCATATCTTTACGTTGTGTTTCTTTAAGTAGTCAATATTAGTCTCACCTTTTAAAAACCAAAGCAACTCGTGTATAATAGATTTTAGATGTAACTTTTTAGTAGTTACCATTGGAAAGCCTTCAGAGAGATCAAAACGCATTTGGTAACCAAAAACACTCTTAGTTCCTGTTCCGGTTCTGTCTCCTTTTTGGACACCGTTGTCTTTAATATGCTTGATAAAATCCAAATATTGTTTCATAATGATATAGTCTATCTAGAGCGTAAATTTAAATAAAAGTCGATACATATGTATTGTATCGACTTTTATATTACATTTTTATAAGAAAACGGAACGTTATCTTTTATTGAGTTCATCTCTTATGTTAGCAGCTGTTTCGTAATCTTCTTTTTTGATAGCAGCGTTTAACTTCAACTCTAAATCGGCAACAGATTGAGAAGCGTAATCATCTACTTTGTTGTTAGGACTTGAGTTGCTAACCAATTGAGATATTGTGTTTTCTTCTTCAAGCTCACTACTATCAGACGTTTTTTCTTGATTTTCTTCCTCTACAAAATCCTCGTGTTTTAATATTATACCCGCTTTTTCTAAAATATCTTGTGAGGTATAAATAGGAGCATTGAATCGGATAGCCAAGGCTATAGAGTCAGAAGTTCTGGCATCAAACATTTTTTCTTCGTTATCTTTTATACAAATCATTGTAGAAAAAAATACGCCATCTACCAATTTATGTACAATCACTTTTATAACAGCAATATCATAAGATTCAGCAAAGTTCTTAAATAAGTCGTGTGTTAAGGGTCTTGGAGGTGTAATTTCACTTTCTAAAGCAATAGCAATCGATTGTGCTTCAAACGCACCAATTACAATTGGCAATGTTCTTTCTCCATCCACTTCATTCAATACCAACGCATAGGCGCCTGTTTGTGTTTGACTGTAAGAAATACCACGTATGTCTAGCTGTATTAAACTCATTCTATCTTTTTATAGGATTAAGCGTTTTCAGCTTTAAAAACTTTTAATTTTTCAATCAATTCAGGAACTACCTCAAAAGCATCACCAACAACCCCATAATCAGCAGCTTTAAAAAAAGGAGCTTCAGGATCGGTATTGATAACAACTTTTGTTTTAGATGCGTTTACACCAGCTAGATGTTGAATGGCTCCAGAAATACCAATAGCAATATATAAATTAGAAGCTACGGGTTTACCTGTTTGACCTACATGTTCTGAATGGGGTCTCCATCCCATATCAGAGACAGGTTTGGAACAAGCAGTAGCTGCTCCTAACACATTTGCCAAATCTTCAATCATCTTAAAGTTAGAAGCCTCTTTTAGCCCTCTTCCTCCAGAGACTATAATATCTGCATCCGCAATGGCAACTTTACCCAAAGCTTTGTCAATAGAAACAGAAACAATATTAGAGTTTGCAATTGTGGGGTTAAATTCTTTGATATCAGTTTCGGTAGCATTTTTAAAGATACCAAAAGAGTTTTTAGCCAATCCAATCACTTTAATTTCAGAAGTAATAGAAGTGTAGCTAAATGCCTTGCTAGAAAAAGCTTTGCTTTTTAGGGTAAACGGACTTATTGTGCTTGGTAAAGCTACTGCATTAGATACATATCCTGCTTGTAATTTGGCAGCAATACCAGGTGCTATATAATTTCCATTAGTGTTGTTGCTAATGACAACTATAGAAACATCATATTTTTGAACAGCCTGTAAAATAATACTAGTGTAAACTTTTGCATTAAATGTAGTTAAATTTGAGTTGTTTACATTTAAAATTTGGTTAGCTCCATAAGCAGCTAATTCATTTGGGTTTGTGGCATTGATGGTAATAGCTGTTAAAGAGTTATTTGTTTGATTTGCAATTGCCTTTGCATAAGAAACAGCCTCTAATACTGCTTTTTTATAAATTCCTTCACTCGCATCAGCGAATACTAATACAGACATAAAGTAGGTTTTAGTAGTCCTTTCTAATTGTTAAAAAGAACGTTCGTTTTTAATTAAATTACTTTTGCTTCGTTGTGTAATAAATGAATCAATTCATCAATATTACTAGCATCTATCATTTTACAAGCACTTTTTTCAACAGGTTTTTCAAAACTATCAATCTGAGTAGTTGCATTTGTATTTAAAGCAGGAATTACATTTAAAGGCTTTTTACGAGCCATCATAATTCCTCTCATATTTGGTATTTTTAAGTCTTTTTCTTCTACCAATCCTTTTTGTCCAGCAATTAAAACAGGCAAGCTAGCACTTAAATTTTCTGTTCCGCCATCAATTTCTCTTGAAGCTGTAACATTAGTTCCATCAATATCTAAACCAACACAAGCATTAATATAATCAATATCTAGTAGAGAAGCAAGTAAACCAGGTACCATTCCTCCATTGTAATCACTAGATTCTTTACCCATCAAAATTACATCGTAATTTTCTTTTTCACATAGCGCTGCTATTTGTTGTGCTACATAAAAACCGTCCAATGGTTTGGCATCTATCCTAACTGCAGCATCAGCACCAATAGCTAAGGCTTTTCTTAACGTGGGTTCTGTACTAGCATCTCCAACATTTACAACGGTTACTTTAGCTCCTTGCTTTTCTTGTAACCAAATAGCTCTTGTCAAAGCAAATTCATCGTAAGGATTGATAACAAATTGAACACCATTGGTATCTAAAGTTGTTAAATCATCAGAGAAGTTGATTTTAGAAGTAGTATCAGGAACATGACTTATACATACTAATATTTTCATATAGTTAAGTTTATCGTTTTCTAATTGTTTCTAAATAAGTAAAAGCTAAATTAAATTAATTTTTGGAAATATTTTGCTTTAATAATACAAATAATGAAAGTGATTTTCTTATTTTTGTGTAGGTTTAAATAAAATAGAGTACATGAAAACTATACAATTTAGAGAGGCGATTTGTGAAGCAATGAGTGAAGAGATGCGTTCTGATGAAAGTATTTACTTAATTGGTGAAGAGGTTGCTGAATATAACGGGGCTTACAAAGCCTCAAAAGGAATGTTAGATGAGTTTGGTGAAAAACGTGTGATAGATGCGCCCATTGCTGAATTAGGATTTGGTGGTATTGCTGTTGGATCTACGATGACTGGTAACAGACCGATTGTAGAGTACATGACCTTTAATTTTGCTTTGGTTGGTATTGATCAAATCATTAACAATGCTGCTAAAATTAGACAAATGTCTGGAGGACAGTTTCCTTGTCCAATTGTTTTTAGAGGTCCTACAGGTTCTGCAGGACAATTAGGAGCTACACACTCACAAGCTTTTGAAAACTGGTTTGCAAATACACCAGGCTTAAAAGTAGTAGTGCCTTCTAACCCTTACGATGCAAAAGGATTGTTAAAAGCAGCTATTAGAGATAACGATCCTGTTATTTTTATGGAGTCTGAGCAAATGTACGGAGACAAAGGAGAGGTTCCAGAAGGAGAATATATTATTCCTTTAGGAGTTGCTGATATCAAAAGAAAGGGAACAGATGTAACTGTTGTTTCTTTTGGGAAAATTATAAAAGAAGCATATATTGCTGCTGAAGCTTTAGAAAAAGAAGGAATCTCTATAGAAATCATAGATTTACGTACGGTTCGTCCAATGGATATAAATGCGATTATTGAGTCTGTTAAAAAAACAAATCGTTTAGTAATACTAGAAGAAGCTTGGCCATTTGGTTCTGTAGCTACTGAAATTGCCTACAGAGTTCAAGAACAAGCATTTGATTATTTAGACGCTCCAATTCAAAGAATCAATACAGCAGATACACCTGCAGCATACTCTCCAGTTTTAATGGAGGAGTGGTTGCCAAACGCACAAGATGTAATTGATGCAGTAAAAGCAACACTATACGTAAAGTAATTATTGTAAAACGTTATAAAATTTAAAAAATCCTTTCTTACTTTTGAGAAAGGATTTTTTTTTAGATATGAAATTGAAGAAACTTACATACTTATATATTCTGATATTTTCTTTAACTAGTTTTGGTCAAACTAAAGTTAAAGGAATAGTTGTAGATGTAGATGGAAATTCACTGCCTTTTGCCAGTGTAATTTTTGAAAAATCTACAGAAGGGACAATTTCTGATGAAGAAGGAAATTTTTATTTGTCATCACCTAAAACACATACTTCTTTACAAGTTGGTTTTATGGGCTTTGATAGAGTGACTTTACCCATTACACAAAAAAATCAATTTTTTAAAATAACGTTAAAAGAAAGTGCGGATAGACTACAAACAGTAACTCTTTATACAGGAAGGGTTGAGAAAAAAGGAAACCCTGCTATTGCTTTATTAAAAAAAGTATGGGCAAAGAAGTATAAGAATGGTTTAAAAATGTTTGATTCCTATGAGTATAAGAAATACGAAAAAATTCAATTTGATTTAAATAATGTAGATTCTTCTTTTACAGAACAAAAGGTTTTTAAAGGCATGGAGTTTATCTTTAAAGAAATAGATACATCTAGAGTTTCTGGTAAAAACTTTTTACCCGTATATATAAATGAGTCCGTTTACAATGGGTATGGAAAAAATAAAGGAAAAGACAAACTATTAAGAGAAGATCTAGTAGCCAATAAAAATTCAGGAATTGGAGTAGGAGCAGGTGTTACCACTTATGTAAAAGATTTGTATGTAGATTACAATATTTATGATAATTATATTAGGTTATTTGGAAAGAGTTTTGTTAGTCCTGTGGGAAAAACAGGGGTAAACACCTATAATTATGTGTTGTCTGATAGTGCTACAGTTGGCGGAAAGTGGTGTTACAAAATTATATATTACCCAATTAGAAAAAATGAGCTTACTTTTAAAGGTGATATGTGGATTTCCGATTCTGTTTTTGCTGTAAAAGACATCAATCTACAAGTTTCTAAAAGTGCCAATTTAAACTGGGTAAAAGAAGTTTATTTAGAACAAGATTTTAAAGTAGTAAACGATTCTGTTATTATACCTGAGCGAGATTATATGTTAGCAGATTTTAGCTTGCGTAAAAAGAAAACTTCTATGGGAGTTTTTGGTAAAAGAACTACTTATTATAACAATTACTCCTTTAATAATAGCAGAAAAGACAAGTATTACAAAACAAAGGCTGATATTTTTGAGGATAGTATTTATAAGGTAAGTGATGTTTATTGGAAAGAAAATAGATTAGAAGCCTTAGATAAAAGCGAGGCTGGAGTATACAAAATGCTTGATGCATTAAAAGAAGTTCCTAAATTTAAGAGAATTTACAATTTGGGCGTTGTTTTAGCAACAGGTTATGTAGAGTTTCCAAATTTTGATTATGGACCTGTATTTTCAACCTTTGATTTTAATGATGTAGAAGGATTTAGGATTCGAGTAGGAGGAAGAACTTATTTTGGTGTTAACGATCCGTGGAGACTTCAAGGATACACCGCCTACGGGTTTAAAGATCAAAAATTAAAGTATGGAGTTTCTTACAAATATATGTTTGATAAAAAGAAACGGTTGATTTTTGGAATAGGACGTAGAGATGATATTGAACAAACCGCAGCAGGTTTAACAATTAGTAATGATGTTTTAGGAAGGAGTTTTGCAACTTCAGGGCTGTTTTCAATAGGTTCTTCTAACTTGTTAACAGACATTGAGTTAACAAATATGTATATAAGTGCAGAACCAATTGATAATATCAATTTTCAATTGAGTTTTGTGCATAGAAATTTAAGATCAGCAGATCCTGATAAGTTTAGTATGAGTTATTTAGATGATTTAGGAATTGTAGAAAAACAAACAAGTGAGACAGAAGTTGGTTTTTCTATAAAATATACACCTAAAAGAAAGATATTTGGAAATGGAGTAGAGCGTAAAGATGTAAATGACAATTATCCTGTGTTTTATTTTAGCTATGCAAATGGTTTGAAAGGTTTTTTAGGAAGTGATTTTAACTATCATAAAACTCAACTGTATTACAAACAGCCTTTTTATTTAGGATTGTTAGGAAGAACTACTACTACTATTGAATTAGGAAAAACATTCGGAGAAGCATCTATAGGTTTACTAAATATTGTGCCTGGTAATCAATCTATTTTTAATATTAAAAATACTTTTGGATTGCTAAATTTCTATGAATTTATAACAGATACATATGTTTCAGCACATTTTGAACATAATTTTAATGGAAGAGTTTTAGGGAAAATTCCCTTTTTAAGAAAATTAAATTTAAGAGAAATTATAGGAGTTAAAGGGGTTTATGGAAGCCTTTCTGAAGAAAATTTACGTATGAACAGACCAGCTATACATGTATTACCTGCCTTTAGAGATATTGATAATAAATTGGTAAACATAACAACTAAAACAGTAGCACCAAGTGAAATATATTACGAATACAATGCGGCCATAGGTAATATTTTAAAAGTATTTAGAATAGATTTCTTTTGGAGGGGTAATTATTTAGACAGACCCGGTGCTAATAAGTTTGGAGTGAAAGGTTCTTTTGGATTTACTTTTTAAACCTTTTAGAATTTGTATTTTAGCACTTTTGTAAAATTTAAGAAAAAAATAAAATCATGGCATTAAAAGTTTTTGGACACAAATCTCCAGATACAGATGCAACTGCATCGGCAATAGTATGGGCTTGGTATTTAAGCCAACAAGGAATTGATGCAGTGCCCTATGTGTTAGGAAAGCCCAATACCGAAGCACTTTTTGTGTTGCAGTATTGGGGGTATCAAGTTCCAAAAGTATTAACTTCTGTTTCTTCTAAGGATGAAGTGGTGATTGTTGATACAAACAACCCTGAAGAATTGTTTGATAATATTAATGAAACCGGAGTGGTGCAAATTATAGATCACCATAAGTTAGTGGGTGGAATTCAAACAGCAGCACCAATAGATATCACTATTAAGCCTTTGGCATCTACAGCATCTGTTATGTATTTTATGATGGGGAGTGATGAGGTTTCTGATTTGCCTAATGAAATTGCAGGCTTAATGCTTTCTTGTATTATTTCGGATACTTTAGAGTTTCGTAGCCCTACAACAACCGAAGATGACAAAGCCATGGCCGGAAATTTAGCTCATAAATTAGGATTGAATATTACTGAATATGCTACAAAAATGTTTGAAGCAAAATCTGATATTTCTTCTTTTTCTGACGAAGAGTTGATTAAAATGGATAGTAAAAAATACGAGGCAAGTGGTAAAAAATACCGTGTTTCTGTATTAGAAACTACTGCTCCTAACATTGTGTTAGATAGAAAGGATTCGATTTTAAAAACAATAGATGTTGTAAAATCTGATGAAAATTTAGATGAGGTTTTGTTATTTGTTGTAGATATTTTAAAAGAAGAGGCTACATTATTTGTGCCTAGTGATGGTGTAAAGCAAGTTGCGGAAGAGAAATTCAACGCAACAGTTTCTGGAGATTTGGTAGTATTACCAGGTGTTGTATCTCGTAAAAAGCAAATTATACCAGTATTGTAATTATAAGTTCTCGACTCCGCTCGAATACTTAGATTGGTCATTGAGCGGAGTCGAGATGAATATTATACAACAAAAAACTCAACTGAATAGCTGAGTTTTTTGTTATTTGAAAAGTAAATATATTAAGAGTTCTAAAACAGACCATAAATTTGAGCATCAATACGGTTAATTATTTTACCTAAATCCTCCGGATTACTTACATAATCTAAGTTATCTACATCAATAATTAATTTAGAACCTTTGGTATAGTTTTCAATCCAAGCTTCGTAACGTTCATTTAATCTACTCAAATAATCTATGTTTATGGAGCTTTCGTATTCACGTCCGCGTTTGTGGATTTGACCTACCAAAGTCTTGATATCTGCTCGTAAATAAACTAATAAGTCAGGAGGTGTAACTAGGTTTTCCATCAACTCAAATAATTTACTGTAGTTTTTAAAATCTCTATTTGTTAACAAGCCCATAGCATGCAGATTGGGAGCAAATATTTTTACATCTTCATATATAGTCCTATCTTGAATAATATTTTTACCGCTTTGCTGAATTTTTAAAATTTGCTCGAACCGAGTGTTTAAAAAATAAACTTGTAGGTTAAAAGACCAACGTTCCATTTCGTTGTAAAAATCATCTAAATAAGGGTTCTCATCTACACTTTCAAAATGAGCTTCCCATTTATAATGTTTTGCTAAAAGTTCTGTTAAAGTAGTTTTTCCAGCTCCAATATTACCCGCAATTGCAATATGCATAGTGTCTAATTTTAAATATTAAAAATAGTTAATTTTTAGGAATTGGAGCAATGTAGATTTTATTCTCTTTTAAAAAAATAGATAATGTTCTTAGTAAATTTAAAGCTATTAACAGTAATAAGTGTTTTATGGTTTAGGTACAATTACCTAGTCAAAAACCTAAAAATGTTAAGACTAGGTAGTTGATATAAATTAATGAAATTTAGGCTTTGCATCAGCATGATATTCAATCCCCATTAAATTACCATATCTGTGGTAGTTATAAGAGTAACTTTGTTCTATCAAATAATTTAGCAATTCTATACGACCGCTGTTCCTAGGTTCATCTTTGTAAACATGTATGGCGTTTTGATGACATCTAATTAAAAAATGATCTGATAAAACTCCTAAGGCTCTTACGCAGGTAAAGTCTTTTGGATGGTGTTTTAGTGCGTTACCACACGTATCCTTTATTAGTGGAATGTTTAAAAACGTTGCAATATACTCAACCATATCAATGTGTTTTTGAGGAGTGTGTACATCGTACAATAATAAAATTTCTTTATAAGTATCGTAACTGCAGATGTTGTATTGACCTCTAAGATTTACGTAATCTATTTTTTTAGAAAATAGCTCATCATACCATTTTTGATAATCTTCTTTCCAATCAGTCGTTTTGGATTGAATGTTGGTAAACTGTAAAACATAATTAATACCTCCTGCTTTCATACCTGCACCAAAGCAAGACGCTTTAATTCCTCCAAAAGGTTGCCTTTGTACAATGGCACCAGTGGTAGATCTGTTTACATATTTATTTCCTGCCTCTATGGTATTGTTCCAGTATTCAATTTCGTTATCATCTAAAGATTCCAATCCACTAGTTAGTCCGTACTTTACATTGTTTGCTATAGCTACAGCATCTTTTAAATTATTGGCTTTTAAAACAGTTACAATAGGGCCAAATAATTCATTTTGATATGAATAATCACTTGTTGTAGCTCCCCATATAATCCCTGGAGACAACATATGATTTCCGTTTAATCGGGGTTTTACTAACCATTTATGATCTGGTGTGTTTTGAACTACATGTTTTAATTTTTCTGAAATAGACACCGCTAAAGGTCCAATTTCTGAAGCAAAATCCCAAGGATTTCCAAATACTTTACTAGTAGTTGCATCTTTAATAAGGGCTTTAAATTCGGGGTCATTAAAAACATCTTCTGTTAAAATCAACAAAGAGGTAGCAGAACATTTTTGACCTGCGTTTCCAAAAGCAGATTGTACAATATTAAGTGCTGCTTGTTCTTTATCAGCCAAACTAGTAACAATAGTACTATTTTTTCCACCAGTTTCTGCGTATAACTTTAGCTGCGGGTTTCTTTCTAGTAAAAAATGAGCGGTTTCTGTTCCTCCTGTTAAAATAACGCCATCAAAAATATTTCCTGTGCTTAAAAAGTCATCCAAAATAGATTCTTCACAAGGTAAAAAGTACAACGCATCTTTAGGAATTCCTGCCTCCCACAAACATTTACAAGTTAAATAGGCACAAGCAGCAGCATTGGTAGAGGGTTTTAAAATTACTTTTTTACCTGCAGCCAAAGAGGCTATAGCGCCACCAATAGGGATTGCAATTGGAAAATTCCAAGGAGATAATACAAGATTAATTCCTGTAGCATCACTCATAAATTCTTTGGCAATATCTAAACTACTTTCAGCATAAAAATTAGCAAAATCAATAGCTTCAGAAACCTCTACATCTACTTCTTTTAATGTTTTTCCTAACTCAGCTACAGCAACCCCAATCAAATGAGCTCTATTTTTTTCTATTTCTACAGCTGCTTTTTTAAGAAGAAGTGCTCTTTTTTCTACCGTAAAATTTTGCCATTCAGTAGTGTTGTCAATTGCTTTTTGATAATCCTCTTTAAGAGCCATTTCGTAATCCCATGGAGGCGTACCCGCCCAGTTGTTAACTTTAATTGAGTATCTATCCTGTGGATTTAAAACACCTACAACAGGAATAATTCTTCCGATGATATTTTCTGGAGTTTCCCAGTCTGTTTTAATTTGTTGAGCCCATTGAATATTTTTGGGTAGATTCCAGTCAGTATTGGGTACATTATGAAATCCTTCCATAATTTCGGTAGTTTCATCATTTCTATTTTGTTTTCTGTTAGGAGCAGTGTTTAAATTCTCTATTAACGAAATAGAAGTCAAAAATTCTTCTTTTAAGTTTTCCCACTTTTTAGACCCCACTTTTAAGTTGTACCCTTCTTTTAAAAAGTTTCCTGCCTGTGTTCCTTCATCTAGCCTTCTAACCAAATAAGCAATGGCAGCACTGTATTGATTTTCTTTAACAGTAGGTGTATATAATAGTAAGTTTACCTTTTCGGTTAATAAATTGTCAACCGTCTGGTTAGCCATACCTTCTAGCATTTCAAAATCTACACAATCTTCAAGTTTATTTTCTTTTACCAATTGCAAAGCAAAAGAAATATCGAAAATATTATGAGAGGCAACTCCTACATTCACTACTCTTGCAGACTTTGTGGTTAACATTTCTGACAGTATTTTTTTGTAATTAGCATCAGTTTCGGATTTAGTACCATAGGTTGCTAATGGCCAATCTTCAATAGATGCTTCTGTCATTTCCATTTCCATATTGGCACCTTTTACCAACCTTACTTTTACGGAAGATCCACCGTTGGTCACTCTTTGGTTTGCCCATGTGTACAGTCTACGGTAATAATGAATCATTTCTGGAATATAAGCTTGTAGTACAATTCCTGCTCTTATGTTTTTGTATGCTGGTAAGGATAATGTTTTGATAAAGACATTAAAAGTGATTTCTAAATCTTTGTATTCCTCCATGTCTAGGTTTACAAATTTTTGAACACCTGTTTCTTTCTCAATTTTTAAAATTTCATCATAAAACATAGATAGTCTTGTGGTTAATTTATCAACAGTATCTTCATGTGCTAAGGATGATATTTGTGAGAAAATTGTAGAGATTTTAATGGAGATGTAATTCACATCTTTTCGATTTAACAACGTTAAATAGCCTAGAATTCTTTTCTGAGCATCGTCTTCACCAATAAGAGCCTCCCCAATAAGATTTACGTTTAGCGTAATATTTTGGTCTTTTCTTTTCTGAGTATGTTTTTTAAATTTATTACTGTTGATAAAAAAAACAACATCACTAGAGGTAGCTTGTATTTTTTTTAGCATAATAGCTACACTAATAGTAGGGATTAGTTTACCAACAATGGTAAAACTTTTAAGTAGTATATTTTCAATAGGTGTAAAAAGTGCTTCGTAGTTTTTATGTGTTTTTAATAAATAAATAACATGATCTGCCACTTTTTTGTAGTTTTTAGATCTAAAAGCAACATCCATCATTTGTATTAAAAAAAACTTAGACTCCGGTACATCAATAATAATTTTTAAACGATCTGCAAATGGGTTTTCTTCTGTTTTGTTTTGTTGAGTTTGCAATTTTTTTGCTAATTGTAATATTTCTGTTGTGCTTGTTTTCATGGGTTGGATATTACTAATTATTGAATAATTTTTTACGGACTTGTAACAAATTAGGGAAAATTAAACTCAATTTTAATTAAAAATTATTAAAATATAGAAAAATAAAAAACCTACTGTTATATAGTAGGTTTTGGTGTGTTTTAAGAATGTAAATACACAGAATTTTGCTTGAAAATTTAGTTTTTTGAAATAGAAGTTGAATATATTTTATTTTGTTTAAAAAAATAAAAGGTATTATTTACAACCTCAAAAGAGGTTATGTTGCTTAGATTTTTTAAAATAACATTTCTCTTAAAAATTAATTGATTTTTTTTTATGACATAGTAATTTTGAAGTGAAATTGGAAACAGTACGCCTTCTTCTTTTACTACTTCTGTTTTGTTAACTACGTAGTTAAATGTTAGTAATTCTTTCTGGTTGGTAATTGCTAAGGCATTGTTTAAATTTCCTTTTAGTTTTAAGATGCTGTAAAACAGTGGGTTGGAGGTTATTTCTGTTTTCTTAGAAAATAAATTATAGATGCTTAACGTACCCTTAATATCGTTGTAAATCCATATTTTTCCATCACCGGCATTACTAATTAATTTGGTATTTAAAGGAACGTTATAACTTGATATTAAATTTAATTGATTGTCTAACAAAATAATTTTGTTAAAAAAATGATAAAAAAGTAGAATTTGTAAGGGATTACTAATATCAACACTATCAGGAGTTCCAAATTCTATATTTTTGTAATCGTTGTTAAGGCTACTTTTAAATAAAGAACCGTTTTGTAGATAATAATAGTTTTCATAAATATCAACTCCTACAAATTTATCTACATTTTTAACTAGTTGAGTTTGACCAAAACTTAAAATTGTAACTAGATAAAATAAATTAAATAATTTCATTTTCATGTTTATAAAAAACCCTCTTTAAAATTCTAATTTTAAAGAGGGTTTTATTTAAAAAGTATTTTAATATATATTATTCTGTAACAATAATTGTTTTAGAGATAGTTTGATTTTCTAACACTGCGTTGATAAAATACGTTCCTCTTTTTATATCTTTATTTTGGATTAAAATTCCGTTTACATTTCTAACCTCAATAATTTTAGCTGTTGGTTTTGTTTTAAATATTCCGTTATCTGTGTAAATCCTTAGGGAATTAATTTTAGAGCTACCGTCTACAATTGTTCTTGTTCTAATAAGGTTATTATTGTTTAGTTTTTTGTTAGTTTTAGAATTTATCCCTTCTAAGATTTCAATGGTAAAACTTTCATCTAATTCAGAAAAATTATCTTTTACTGTAGGGATATGAACTGTAGCTTTTCTCTTTCCCGCAGGAATTGTAAAGGTATTAATAGCTGGAACAATAATATCATCGTTTATTGTAGCGGTTCCAGGTACTATTTTATAAGAGACGGTAATATCGTCTTTTTGCACTTTATTTAAAATTACGGTTATTAAGGCATCGTTTCCCTCTACAACAGTTTGATTTTGTTCTTTTAAAACAAAAGCTTTGTATTCTTCTTTGTCAAAACAATTACATTTTCTTGATTTTTCTTGAGAGAATGAGTTTATAGCCAATAAACTAATAACACTTGTAATTAAAATTCTAGTTTTCATAAATTTATAATTTTACTGTAAAGATAAAAAAAACGATTTGATATGTGTGAAAATTTAAACAGTCCTTTATTTCATTTTTTTTAAAATAAAAGGAGGCTGTATTAAATTTTAAAAGCCGCTTTTACTTTGTCTATATAATCTAACTTTTCCCACGTAAAAGTTTCAACCTCAATTTCTTTAGTCCCATCATAAGGAGAATTAAAGACAACGGTCTTTACTTCGGGAGTTCTTCCCATATGTCCATAAGCAGCAGTTTCTGTGTAAATAGGGTTGCGCAGTTTTAATCTAGTTTCAATAGCAAAAGGTCTCATGTCAAAAATATCAGTAACAATTTTTGCAATTTGTCCATCGGTTAAGTCTACTTTGCTAGTTCCGTAAGTGTTTACAAAAATCCCCATAGGTTCTACCACACCAATTGCGTAAGAAACCTGAATTAAAATTTCTGTAGCTACACCTGCAGCTACTAAATTTTTAGCAATATGACGAGTTGCATATGCGGCAGAACGATCTACCTTACTAGGGTCTTTTCCAGAAAAAGCTCCACCTCCGTGTGCACCTTTTCCTCCATAAGTGTCTACAATAATTTTACGACCTGTTAATCCAGCATCTCCATGAGGTCCTCCTATTACAAATTTCCCAGTTGGGTTGATGTGGAATTTAATGTCATCACCAAATAAAGCTTGTATTTCTTTGTTAAAAGTCGCTTTTACACGTGGAATTAATATATTCACAATATCAGCTTTAATTTTAGCTAACATACTTTCATCATCTGGTCCAAAATCATCATGTTGTGTTGAAACTACAATAGCTTCAATACGTTCGGGTTTGTTATCGTCAGAATATTGTAAAGTTACCTGTGCTTTTGCATCAGGACGCAAATAAGTAATATCTTGTAATTCTCTACGTAAAGCAGCTAGTTCTTTTAACAAACGATGAGAAATTTCTAAAGCCAAAGGCATAAAATTTTCAGTTTCGTTAGTGGCATAACCAAACATCATCCCTTGGTCTCCGGCACCTTGTTCTTCTTTGCTATCTCTATCCACTCCTTGATTGATGTCTTGAGATTGTTCGTGAATGGCAGATAGTACTCCACAAGAGTTTCCATCAAACTGGTACTCTCCTTTGGTGTATCCTATGTTGTTAATCGTATCACGAGCAATTTTTTGTACATCTAAATAAGCTTTAGATTTTACTTCTCCTGCCAATACTACTTGACCTGTAGTAACAAGCGTTTCACAAGCTACTTTAGAATCAGCATCATACGCTAAAAAATGATCAATCAATGCATCAGAAATCTGATCTGCAATTTTATCTGGGTGTCCTTCTGACACAGACTCAGATGTAAATAAATATGACATATCTATTTTTGTTTATTATTTTAATATTCAGTGTGCTGTTTGCCGTAGTCGACTAAAGAAGTAGAAAATTACTGCTTTAGCACTTTGTTTTATACAATAGATTGTAAAAGGGGTTGCAATCAGTCCAAATCTTTCCCCTTAATAAATACAAAATTATAAAAAAGAAATGAATTAGCAGACCTAATTTAAAACTATTCTTAATTTGATAGTACAGAATTGATAAGTTTAATTAAAAGTCTTGTGTAAGTAGAACCTAGTTGTTAGTTTTTTAGTAGATTTAAAAATCTATTAACTCTGTTAAAATAGGACTTTTATTTAGAAAATAATTTTATACCTTTGCGTCAGCTCATTAATGTATTGAAGTATGTTATCATGAAAGGTAGAGGGAATAGACCCGTTGAAGCCTTAGCAACCCTTTTTAGTGAACAACTAAAATCCTTAAAAAGAAGGTGCTACGTTCTACCAATAATTGTTGGATAGATAACCCAAGAGCCATTCTCTTACAAAATCACGATAACTTACCAACATTACACAATTTCATTCTACATTTGTTTAGGATGATATGAGTTATAAATGATTTAAACACATTGAATAGAAGTTTACAACATAGAACCCTAAAAGATTACACTACATTAGTGGGTGTGTATTATGCAAGTTTAGAACTTTCTTACGAAGTGTTTGGACAACCTTTACACACAGCGCCTATTGTGTTAGTAAACCATGCACTTACAGGGAATTCTGATGTAGCAGGAGAGCATACAGGGTGGTGGAAAGGCATTGTTTCTAAAGGGAATTTGGTAGACACAGATAAGTATACTATTATTTCTATTAATATTCCTGGAAATGGATATGACACCAAACCCGAAAATTTAATAGACGATTATAAAAGTTTTACAGCAAGAGACGTTGCTCAGTTGTTTGGAATGCTACTGCAGGACTTAAAAATAACCAAATTACATGCAATTTTAGCAGGTTCTTTAGGGGGAGGTATTGCTTGGGAAATGGCTGTATTATTTCCAAATTTAGCAGAATATATAATTCCTATAGCATCAGATTGGAAAGCAACAGATTGGATTTTAGCACACAATAAAGTACAAGAGCAAATATTAATGAACTCTAGTAAACCAGTACATGATGCTCGTATGATGGCTATGTTGTTTTACAGAACCGCAGCTTCTTTTAAAGAAAAGTTTAACAGAACACAAAACGAAGCTTTGGGTATTGCCAATGTAGAAAGTTGGTTGTTGCATCACGGATATAAATTAGAACAAAGGTTTGAGTTAAAGGCTTATCAAATGGTAAATCATTTGCTAAGTACGCTGGATATCACTGCGGAGCGAGGAACGTTTGCAGAGGTAGCCAAAAGTATTAAAGCTAAAGTGATTCAAATAGGAATAGATTCAGACTTCTTTTTTGTTCCTGAAGAAAATAGAGAAACACATCAATTGTTAACCAAAGCAGGAATTTCATCAACCTATAAAGAAATAATTTCGATTCATGGTCATGACGGTTTTTTGGTAGAAGATGCACAGTTGAAAGAATTGTTAAAAGATATTTTTTAATGTGTTTTAATAAAGTTGATATAGTAAAGCGTTTCATCGATTACAGAAATCAACAGATAAACAAATAAACATCATATAAGATGAAAGTATTAAAATTTGGGGCAAAATCTTTAGCAAACGGAGAAGGCATAAAAAGTGTTATTTCTATCCTTTTAAATAAAATTAAAAATCAAGAACAAGTAGTCGTAGTTATTTCCGCAAGAGGAACAGCTACTAGTGATCTGTTAGAGTTGTTAGAAAATGCTAAAAAAGGAGAAGATTATAAAGAGGCTTTTGAGATGTTTAAAAATACTCAAGTAGAACCATTACCTTCTATTGATTTTTCTGAGGAGTTTACTTTCTTAGAAAAGATTTTTGAGGGTGTACATTTATTAGAAGATTATAGTCCAAAAATTAAAGATTTGATAACTGCCTATGGTGAGATATTAGGTGGAAAAATGGTAACAGCTTTATTAGTAAAAGAAAATATAAATGCAAAGTATACAGACTCTAGAAGTTTATTTAAAACGGACAATGTGTTTGGAGCAGCAACGTTGTTGGAAGAGATTACAAAAGATAATGCAAAAAAATATTTTTCTGCACTTGACTTGTCTATCATTGTTCCTGTAGTTACAGGGTTTGTGGGATCAAGTTTAGATGGAGAAACAACAACCATAGGATTAAATGGTAGTAATTATTCTGCATCTTTAATAGCAGGATATTTAAATGCAGAGGAGTTGGAAAATTATACCATTGTAAGTGGTATTTACACAGCCAATCCAAATTTGGTGTCTAATGCTCAAAAAATAAATCATTTATCTTTTAAAGAAGCAAATGAATTGGCAAACTTAGGAGATAATGTTTTAGATGCTAAAGCAATTATTCCTTTGGTAAAAAAGAATATTTCTCTTCGTATTTTAAATACGTTTGAGCCCAAAAGCCCAGGTACGCTAATCAATGCAGAAATAAGCTCAAAAAATGGAATTAGAGCAATTTCTGTACAACAAAATATGGCTTTGGTAAGTTTAGAAGGTCGTGGTCTATTGGGGAAAGTAGGAATTGATGCTCGTTTGTTTACGGCATTGCAAAGAGAAAATGTAAGTGTTGGGATTATTTCTCAAGGTTCATCAGAACGTGGTATTAGTTTTGTAGTAAATGCCAAAGATGCTCATAAAGCTAAAGATGCTCTAGGAAACGAGTTTAATTTAGACTTTTTAAGTAATGACATTAATAAAATTACGATTACAAGAGGAGTCTCTGTAGTGTCTGTTTTAGGAAATTCATTAAGTTCTTTTAAAACAAGTTACACGGCATTGGTAAATAATAATATAAAACCCTTGTTAATTAACAATACGGTTACAGGTAATAATGTTTGTTTGGTGATAGATAATAAAGAATTAAGAAAAGCAGTAAATGTAATGCACGGAGAGATTTTTGGAATAGCAAAAAAAATTAATATTGCTGTTTTTGGAGTAGGTTTGGTTGGTGGAACATTAATTAAACAAATATTAGAGAGTAAAGCAAATATACTAAAACGTAGGGGTATAGAATTAAATGTGTTTGCAGTTGCAAACTCTAAAAAAGTACACTTTAATGCTGATGGAATTCAAGATACTTGGAAAGAAGATATTAAAGGGTCTGGAGTTGCTTACAAAGGGATTGAAGAAATTGTAAAATATGCGCAAGAACATCATTTAGGAAATTTAATTGCAGTTGATAACTCTGCCAGTGCAGGAATGACAGAAAATTATATACCGTTAATAGAAAATGGGTTTAATTTAGTATCCTCTAACAAAATTGGAAATACTAAATCATTAGATTTTTACAATGCGTTACGTTTCTCTTTATTGCAAAACAGAAAACAATATTTGTACGAAACTAATGTAGGTGCTGGTTTACCTTTAATAGATACCATTAAATTAATGCATGCATCAGGAGAAAATATTACAAGAATTAAAGGAGTTTTTTCTGGAACGTTAAGTTATTTGTTTAATAACTTTTCTGCCAAAGATGTAAAGTTTAGCCAAGTGTTAAAAGAGGCAGCCAATCAAGGATTTACAGAACCAGACCCTAGAGAAGATTTAAACGGGAATGATGTTGGACGTAAATTATTAATTTTAGCTAGAGAGTTGGATTTACAAAACGAATTAGAAGATGTTAAGATTCATAATTTAATTCCAGAAAATTTAAGAGATGGAGATACAGCTACCTTTTTAAATAAATTAGGAGATTTAGATCCTGTTTACCAAGAAATAAAAGACAAGCAAAAAAACAATCATGTTTTAAGATACATAGGAGATTTATATGGAGATTTGGAATCAGATAAAGGGATTTTAGAAGTAAAATTAGTTTCTGTACCTAACGATTCTGCTTTAGGACAAGTAAAAGGAGCTGATTCTATTTTTGAAATATACACGGAATCTTATGGCAATCAACCCATAGTAATTCAGGGAGCAGGAGCAGGGGCAAAAGTTACCGCCCGTGGAGTGTTTGGTGATATTATGAGATTGACGGAGTTGGAGCTTTAGTTCTAAATAGTATAAAGTGTTTAATGAGAATAAGATATATTAAATGCAGAGTAGAGGTCTATGTACTAATTACTCTGTACTAATTACTAAGCAAAGCAATGAACGATAAAAAGAATTTTGAAACCCTAGCGGTTCGTACCCAAACGGAAACGACTCAGTTTTCTGAACATTCAGTACCCTTGTATTTAACATCGGGATTTGTTTTTGAGGATGCAGAAGAAATGAGAGCTTCTTTTGCAGAAGAAAAACAAAGAGATTTATACAGCAGATATAGCAACCCCAACACGAACGAGTTTATAGAAAAAGTTTGTTTGATGGAAGGTGCTGAGGCTGGTTTTGCTTTTTCTAGCGGAATGGCAGCCATTTTTTCAACCTTTGGAGCTTTGTTAAGTGCTGGAGATCATATAGTTTCTTGTAGTTCGGTTTTTGGAGCTACACACGGACTGTTTACCAAATATTTTCCAAAATGGAACATCAATTGTTCTTATTTTGATGTAAATGATGTAGCTACTATTGAGAGCTTAATTCAGCCTACAACTAAATTTATTTATGCAGAAACGCCAACCAATCCTGGTGTAGATGTATTGGATTTAGAAGCATTGAGCAAAATTGCTAAAAAACACGGAATTTTATTAATTATAGACAACTGTTTTGCAACTCCTTATTTACAGCAACCTATTAAGTTTGGAGCAGATTTGGTAATTCACTCTGCCACCAAAATGATGGATGGTCAAGGGCGTGTAATGGGAGGAATTACCGTTGGTAACAAAGAACTGATTCGTGAAATTTATTTGTTCTCTCGTTTAACAGGACCTTGCCTGAGTCCTTTTAATGCTTGGGTATTATCTAAATCGTTAGAAACTTTAGCAGTAAGGGCAGATAAACATTGTGAAAATGCGTTTAAATTGGCAACTTTTTTAGAAAGTCATCCTAAAGTAAAATGGGTAAAGTATCCGTTCTTAAAATCGCATCCACAATACGAAATCGCAAAGAAACAAATGAAATTAGGAGGTTCTATTGTTGCTTTTGAGGTTGAAGGTGGAGTAATAGGAGGAAAGAACTTTTTTGATAACATAAAAATGTGTTCATTATCGGCCAATTTAGGAGATACTAGAACCATTGTTACACACCCAGCAAGTACTACACATGCAAAGGTAGAGGCTGAGGTTAAACAAGCTGTAGGAATTACCGATGGTATGGTGCGTTGTTCTTTAGGACTAGAACATATAGATGATATTATTAAAGATATAAAACAGGCTTTAGAAGCTTTATAAAAAAAACCGAGTTGATTTCAACTCGGTTTTTTTGTGGTTTTTTTTATTGTGTGAGTGGGTATTATTTTAATAGAAATTCAATGCTTTGAGTGGTATCTAAAGCATCAAAACCTTTAATTCTATTTTTAATAATCAAGGTATTAATTAGCTTACGTTTAACATTGTCGTAAAAACTAGTTTGAAATTTACCAGGATTTCTTCCTGCTAAAATTTCTTCACCAATTTTATCAGATAGCCACTCTACAGGAGTTTCAGATTTTAATCTTTTAAAATCTAAACTAGGTTGTAAAGTTTTTCTATCGATAGTTTCTAAGGTGAATTCTATATTTTCAGGGTGTGTTTCGTTTATTGAGTAGTTTAAGATATATTTCTTGTTAAATTCTTTGATGTCCATATTTTGTGTTTTTAGATTATTCAAATAAAAAGTCAATGTTGGTATTTACATCTAATACGTCAAACTCTTCTATTTCTATTTTGTTAAAGAACGCTAAAATTAAGTTTCTTTTGATTACTTCTGTGAAATATTCTGACAATTCAGATCTTTTGCATTCATGATGTTCAATACCATTGGGCAAAAAACTCATTCTGTCTATAGAGGTTAAGGTGCAAAGAACAGTATCGGTAGTTTTTAAATCTTTAATATTAAACAACATCATATTCGCACTATGATATTCTTTAAGTGTCATTAATTTATCATCGTCATGTTGATGCTCGTGGTGTTGGTGTTTACTCAAAATACTTGTTAATTTCGTTTTCAGATAAATTGATGTTTTCCACATTGTGTAATTGCAGTATCTCTTCTAAAGAGTCCATTTTAAACTTTAAAATAGCTTTGTTTACATCTTTACCTTCTAAGTGTTGTTTAAAACAAGTATTGTTCTCGTTTTCTAACACTTCATTAATTACTTGCATAGAGTCACGGTGTAAAACCATCAGCCTAAATCGTTTGCTTTTGGTTTGTTTTTCGTATCCAAAACCAATAATATATTGTTCTCTAAATTGTTGTACTGTCATTGTTCTACATTTAAAACCCTCTAACAAAGTAGAGGGTTTTACTATTTTATTAGTTATGCCATACTGTGATATATGTTTTGTACATCATCTTCATCTTCTAATTTTTCTAGTAACTTTTCAACGTCAGCTTGTTGCTCTTCTGTTAACTCTGTTGTGGTTGTTGGGATTCTTTCAAAGCCAGAAGATAAAATCTCTAATTTATTTTCTTCTAAATAACTTTGTATCGCTCCAAATTGATTAAAAGGGCCGTAGATTAAAATTCCATCATCGTCTTGAAATACTTCTTCTACCTCAAAATCCATCAACTCCAATTCTAGCTCTTCTAAATTAATTTCTTTAGTTTCAGAATTAATTCTAAAATTACAGGTATGGTCAAACATAAAAACTACAGAGCCAGAAGTTCCCATATTCCCGTTGCATTTATTAAAAGCAGCACGTACATTGGCTACCGTTCTATTGTTGTTGTCAGTAGCTGTTTCTACTACTACGGCAATTCCGTGAGGAGCATATCCTTCAAACAGAGTTTCTTTATAGTTGGCTGTATCTTTGTCTGATGCTTTTTTTATAGCTCTTTCAACATTATCTTTAGGCATGTTGGCAGCCTTTGCGTTTTGAATAACAGCACGTAATCTTGCGTTAGAATCAGGATTAGGACCTCCTTCTTTAACAGCCATTACAATGTCTTTTCCAATTCTTGTAAACGTTTTAGCCATTGCAGACCAGCGTTTCATTTTTCTAGCTTTTCTAAATTCAAATGCTCTACCCATTTCTATATATTGTTATAAGTATTGTAAAAATATTGTTTTTAACTACGTATTGCAAATTCTTAATCAAACTTGTATCACACCAAGATTAAAAGGTGTTAGAATAGGAGCGTGGTTTGCTGCTTCTATTCCCATACCAATCCAGGTTCTAGTTTCTAAAGGGTCAATAACGCCATCTGTCCATAATCTTGCGGCAGCGTAATAGGGAGAGGTTTGTTTATCGTAACGTTCTTCTATACTTTTTAAGATTTCTGCGTGTCTTTCTGGTGTAATTTCTTCACCTTTTCTTTTTAAAGTAACTTCTTCTATTTGAGCCAATACTTTTGCAGCCTGAGAGCCTCCCATTACAGCCAACCTTGCAGAAGGCCATGCTACCATAAATCTTGGGTCAAATGCTTTTCCGCACATTGCATAGTTTCCTGCGCCGTATGAGTTTCCTACTACAATTGTAAATTTAGGTACTACAGAGTTGGCAACGGCGTTTACCAATTTGGCACCATCTTTTATAATTCCACCATGTTCACTTTTGCTACCTACCATAAAACCGGTAACATCTTGTAAAAAGACCAAAGGAATTTTTTTCTGATTGCAATTGGCTATAAACCGAGTGGCTTTATCTGCAGAATCAGAATAAATAACACCACCAAATTGCATTTCTCCTTTTTTATTTTTGATAACCTTTCGTTGGTTAGCAACAATACCCACTGCCCAACCTTCAATACGAGCATAACCACAAAGAATACTTTCTCCGTAGCCATCTTTATAAGGTTCAAACTCAGAATTATCCACCAAACGTTTGATAATCTCGTTCATGTCATATTGTTCTGAACGTGACTTAGGCAAAATTCCAAAAATTTCTTCAGGGTTTTCTTTTGGAGCTAAAGCTTCTTTTTTACTAAACCCCGCTTTGTCGTAATCTCCAATTTTATCAACAATATTTTTAATGGTATCTAAGCAGTCTTTATCGTTTTTAGACTTATAATCTGTAACACCAGATATTTCGCAATGTGTAGTAGCTCCACCCAAGGTCTCGTTATCTATGCTCTCTCCAATAGCGGCTTTTACCAAATAACTTCCTGCTAAAAAAATACTTCCTGTTTTATCAACAATTAATGCTTCATCACTCATAATAGGCAGATAGGCACCTCCAGCCACACAGCTTCCCATAACGGCAGAAATTTGTGTAATTCCCATGCTACTCATTTTGGCATTATTTCTAAAAATTCGACCAAAATGTTCTTTATCAGGAAAAACTTCATCCTGCAAAGGCAAATAAACTCCTGCACTATCTACCAAATAAATAATAGGCAATCTGTTTTCTATTGAAATTTCTTGGGCTCGTAAATTCTTTTTACAAGTGCTAGGAAACCAAGCTCCTGCTTTTACAGTGGCATCGTTGGCAACAACAATACATTGTTTATTACTAACATAACCTATTTTAACAACTACTCCACCAGAAGGACAGCCTCCGTGTTCTTGATACATTTCATCTGCTACAAAAGCACCAATTTCTATACATTTTGTGTTTTTATCAAGCAAATATTCAATTCTTTCTCTAGCAGTAAGCTTTCCTTTTGCATGTAGCTTTTCTATCTTTTTTTTACCACCTCCCATAGCAACTTTGGCAAATCTCGATCTTAAATCAGAAAGTGTGAGTTTGTTATGGTCTTCGTTTTTATTGAATTTGATATCCATTGTATGTTTTTTGCAGTGTCAAATGTACAAAATCGCCTAGATTTCTAAAGCTTAACGTTTGATTAATATTTTAGATACAACTAATAAAAATCCTATTTTTAGTTATCATAATATTTAAAAGATGTTTTTTTGTTTATGAATACACCAATTAACAAAACACAATAAATAAAGTAATTGTATTTGCAGCAATTAGTTTGTTGTGAGATTTTAGGATGCAAAAAAGGTGAAGTTACAAACCTATACTTAATTTTAGATATTTAGGCTGAGGTAAGAGGGAGAAATTACTGTTTTAGAAATAGGATTGAGCAAATTATCTTCTTATGAAGCTAGTAGAACAGGAAGTTCTTTGTTGCCAAGTTTTTATAACCGTTTTAAAGAGAATAAAATAGTAACAATAGAATTAAATAAATTGATCTGTTTTAATTAGCATCTTATTACAAATAAATAGGACGATATATTTTTTTAAAGAGGTTAATACAAAGTTTAATTTATAGTATTGAGTTCTTATATAAGCGTTTTTAGTAAATTATTGCGTCTGATGTGTGAGCTGTAAAAAAATAAATTGTAATTTTACAAATAATGAAATCTATAATTTCTATAGCCATCTCTTTTCTATTTCTGTTACAATCTTTTGCTACAGTTAAAAATATATCTTTTCAAAATGGAAAGACTAAGATGCCTTGTGAAATTAAACAGCAGACAGCTAAAAAAAACACTTGTTGTTTGTTGAAAGAAGTAAAAAAAGAGAAATCTAACAATAAAAATTGTTGCTCAGGTACTTCTAAAATGAGTTGTTGTTTAATTGTGGTGGCAATTTATCCACCTCAATTTAGCTACTTGTTTGTGAAGAATAAAACATCCAAAACAATTTTTGGTACTAAAAAACTTTCATCAAGATATAAAGGGAGTATTTTTCAGCCTCCAATTTTAACATAGTATTTATTGGAAAAATAAAAACATCCGCAATGGATGAAATTACAATCGTTAAAATTTATAAAAGATGAAAAAAATTAGAAAGACTACTTTAATTGTAGCGTTATTAGGACTGTTTACTGTATTTGTAATTTCTTGTAAAAACAAAGAAAAATGTGCGAGTAATTGTTGTAAAACTGAAGAATGCAAAAAGAACTGTATAGATTCTGGTTGTTGTGAAGAAAACAAAACTTGTGATATTACAAATCATAAAGAATGCAAACACAAATGTTGTGCTACAGATAAAAAAGAATGTGCTGTAGAAGGAGAAAAAAGTTGTTGCAAGACAAAATAAATAATTGTTTTTAAGATATTAAGTTTAAAAAGGAAAGCCCATCAAGTTAAGTAGATGGGCTTTGCTTATTTGGTTAAGCAGTAAGTTGATTATCTTTAATGTCATCGTAAAATTTAGCGGATGTTATACTCACATAAGAACCAGCCATAAAAATCCAATTCCTGCAGTAAGAACACAAAGGAGTCCCCAACCTAAAAACCGTAGAGATAACCTAAAGTATTTCATTTTATACCCATCCATTAAATTTTCACTTCTTTTTAAAGCTTCTTTAGGTTCTAAATCGGGTTGGTCGTTTAAGATAAAAAAAGTCATTGAATAAGAAATTCCTTTTATTATACTTGGTACAATTAATAATAAAGTCCATAAACAGATATACAAAAACATCCATAAATATGTAGTCAAGTTAGTAGTGAAATTTTGAAAACCCTCAAAAATGTCTTTCAATTCAGCTTCTTGATTTCGAGAAATAGCTAACGAAAATTTAGCCATTCCAAAAATAAAAGCACCTCCTAAAATTAAAGAACCTACACCTCCAGTTTTTGGAACAGCAGAAAGAGCAAAACTAATTAATAGGTAAACAAAGCAAGTTCCAATAGCCAAAGGCTATTTGTTTTCTAGCACTTTTCTTGCAGATTGCATTAACAATTTATTTTCTGTAGCCATTTTTTGATTTTATAAAATTATTCTACAAATTAATGTTTTTTATTTTTAATAATAGAATAGATAAATACAGCAATTACTAACATTTTCTTTTTTATTAACTTAGCAAAAAAACTAAGTACTTGAAAGAAAAAATATATTTATCTCCGCCAGATTTAAGAGGTAATGAACAAGCCTTGTTAACAACTGTTTTTAAAAGTAATTGGATAGCTCCGCAGGGGCCTATGCTATCTAATTTTGAAGATAGAATAAAACAACTTACTAATACAAAGTATGCATTGGCTTTAAATTCTGCCACCTCTGCTATTCATTTAGGTTTACAGGTTTTAGGAGTAGAAAAAGGAGATAAAGTTTTATGTCCAACATTTACTTTTGTAGCTTCTGTAAACCCCATTTCTTATATAGGAGCTATACCTATTTTGTTGGATGCTGAAACAGCTACATGGAACCTATGTCCTATTCTGTTAGAAAAAGCTATAATTGCAGAAACTACAAAAGGAAAAAAACCTAAAGTATTAATATTGGTACAAGGCTATGGAACTCCAGCAGAAATAGAGGTAATTTTAGAGATTGCAAAAAAATATAAAATATTGGTTTTAGAAGATGCTGCTTCTGCTTTGGGGGCAACACATAACAGTCAACATTGTGGAACGTTTGGAGATGTAGGAATCTTTTCTTTTAATGGGAATAAAATCATCACTACTTCTGGAGGAGGAATGCTAATTACAAACCATCAAATGTATTATAAAAGAGCAAGTTATTTGGCAAGTCAAGCTAAAGAGTCTACTCCAGATTATCAGCACAATGCAATAGGGTATAATTATAGGTTAAGTAATGTATTGGCAGCCTTAGGTGTTGCGCAATTAGAGTTGTTAGTTGATTTTTTGAAAGCCAGAAAATTTAACTATGAGTTTTATAAATCACAATTGCAATCTAACTCTGTTGTGTTTTTGTCCAGCTCTGGTGTTTCTAAAAGTAATTATTGGTTAACTTGTGTGTTGTTTGCTTCTAATAAGATAAGAGAAAAAGTAAGGTTGGCTTTGGTGGCAGAAAACATAGAAAGTAGACCTTTATGGAAACCAATGCATTTGCAAAGTATATACAATAATGTTCCTTATTACAGCAATGGAGTTAGTGAAGAGTTGTACAAACGTGGTTTGTGTTTACCAAGCGGATCCTCATTATTTCAAAAAGATTTAGAGCGAGTATGTAGGGTTATAAAAAAATGCCTTTAAGTTATTTGATGATATGTACATCTAGTTGATTAAAAGGTACATTAATATTGTTTTTAGCAAATTCTTTAACAATATTGTATCTTATTTCACTTTTAATTCCTTCAATTTCAAAAAGATTTTGCGAGAAAAAAAGAAGTATAAAATCTAGAGAAGAAGCGCCAAAGTCTTTAAAAATAACTTTTGTTGCTTCTTGTTTGATTGTTTTAGGATGTTGATTGGCACAAGCTATCAACGTTTTGGTAACCAAATCTACATCAGACCCATAAGCAACACCAATGTGTATTTTAAAAAGGGTTTTCATTTCATTATGGGTCCAGTTAATCACCTTACTATTTGTTATTGTAGAGTTAGGAATAATGATAGAAATATCAAAACGATTGACAGTTTTAGAGGTTCTTAAGCCAATTTGTTTAATTCTAACAACCTCTCCATCTATTTCTAGAATATCGCCAACTCTAGTAGCACCCTCAAACAATAAAATAAGTCCAGAAATAAAATCATTAAAGGTTTGCTGGAGTCCTAAACCTACACCAACAAGTAGTGCTGCAGAACCCGCCAAAATTAGTTTTACATCAATACTTAAACTCTCTAGCATGATAACAATAGATATCGTCCAAAAAAAATAGGTACTTATTTGTACCATTGCATAAGTATTGTAATGGCTATTGTTAATAGTGTTTCGTTTTACAATAAATTTAGAAATTCCCCACAAAATAATTTTAGTGACAATGAATATAATAGTAACCAATAAAATATTGTAAATTTTAATTTGGTACTTTCCAATGTGGAGTAATTCAATATCTAAGAACTGAGTAACTGTATTCATATTTGTTAAATTTAGATGGGAAATTCAATTTTAAAATTTATCCTCCAATAGCAATCATGCTCCTATTGTTGTTTCTTAGACCATCGTTTGTAAAATTTTCTTGGCTTTCCATTCCGCCACGAGTTTTCATTTTAGAAAGTATAGCAACTCTAATGGGTTGTTCTATATTTCCACCAGCTCTTAAAGTTTCTAACAAATTAGTTTCTCCATTAGAGAACAAACAGTTTTTTAACATTCCATTTGCGGTTAACCTAATTCTGTTACAAGTATCACAAAAAGGATTGGTTACTGTGCTGATAATGGCAAAAGATCCCTTAGCACCCTTTAAGCGATAATTTTTAGAGGTGTCGTTGGCAGTATCTTTAATCTTAAGAATATTTTCATTTCCAAAGGTATTGTTTGCCGTGTCTAAAATAGTTTGCAGTGAAACCAATTGATTTAAATTCCATTTGTTCCCATCAAAAGGCATAAATTCTATAAAACGTAAGTTTAAATTTCGCTCCCTAGTGTATTCAATAAAATCTACAATTTCGTTATCATTGGTGTTTTTCATCAATACGCAGTTTAGTTTTACCTTAAAAAAAGAATCGTTTGTAAAAAGTTTGATGTTTTGCATCACTTTTTCAAAATCTTTTCTGCGTGTAATAGAATCAAACTTTTGTTTTTGTAAAGAGTCAATACTGATGTTTATTTTTTGAATATTACATTCTTTAAAAATAGTAACATATTTATCAATTAAAACACCATTGGTTGTAATAGAAAGTTCTACAGGTAAAGTTGCTAGTTTTCTTAAAACAATTTCTACGTCTTTCCTAACCAAAGGCTCACCTCCTGTAATACGTATTTTGGTAACACCTAAATCTACAAATTTTTTGGCAACTGTATAAATTTCATCATAGGTCATGATGTGACTTTTAGGAGACAATGGTATTCCTGCAGCAGGCATACAATAGGTACATCTTAAATTACATCTTTCTGTAATAGAAATACGTAAATAAGTATGTTCTCTCTCAAAAGAATCTATTAATATAGGGTTGGTTTTTGCCAATGGATTATTTGTTTGTTGTTACTTTTTTGATTCTTTTAGGATGCTGTTTTAATGTCTCTCTCCTTTTAATACACCATAAATGTGTAGAATAGCAGGGAAGATAGCTTCCATAGATTCTTCTGCACCTTTGGTAGAGCCTGGTAATGCAATTACTAGAGTATTATTTATAATTCCGGCAACACTACGTGATAACATGGCATAAGGAGTTCTTTCTTGTCCGTAGCTTCTAATGGCTTCTTCAATTCCTGGAATTCTTCTTTCTAACAACGGAATTAAAGTTTCTGGAGTTACATCTCTTGGAGACAATCCTGTTCCTCCGGTATATATAATTAAATCAAAATCCTTTTGACTGTTTGTAATTGCTTTTTCTTTAATAATTTCTTTTTCATCAGGAATAATGGTGTATTCTCCAACAGAAACCTCACATTCTTTTAGTTTTTTTATAATCGCTAAGCCAGCTTTGTCTTCTTTTTTTCCAGCAGATATAGTATCAGAGCAAACAATTACTGAAGCCTTGATCCCTTTTCCGTTTTTTTTATGAAAAGTAGATTTGCCTCCTCTTTTCTCTAAAAGTTTTATATTTCCTATTTCAACATTTTTGTCAATAGGTTTTAACATATCATACATGTTTAGGGCAACTACACTTGCTCCGTGCATAGCTTCTACCTCTACACCTGTCTTATAAATGGTTTTTACGGTCATTAAAACAGTAATTTCCAATCCGTTTATGATATATTCTACACCTGTAAATTCAATAGGTAAAGGATGACAATCTGGCAATAAATAAGGCGTGTGTTTTATACCTAATAATCCAGCAGCTTTACTCATTTCAAAAACATCTCCTTTAGGTACTGTTTTGTTTTTAATAGCATCTATAGTTTCTTGTTTACTTACAATAACTAGAGCTTGTGCTGTTGCTGTTCTAAGTGTTGTGTTTTTGTGTGTAATATCTACCATGTTAGAATTTTTACTTTTAGCGCTTAGTCTTTGGTGGTTTGTTTATATACGAAGTGAAAAATAGTTAATTTAGGAGTTTACTTTCCATTGATGACTTTGGTCTTCAAAAATTTCTTTACCAAAGATGGGGCTTTCTGCCTTAATGGTTTCTACTAAATATTCTAAAGCTTTCATGGCTTCTTTTCTTCTGGGAGAAGATACAAAAACAAATAAGCAAAGCTCGCCTGCTTTTACAGTTCCTAAACTATGATAGATGTGAGAACAAGTAAGGTCAAATTTATCAAAAGCACTTTCTCTAATTTCATCAAATTTGGTATTCGCCATTTCTTCGTAAGCAGTATACTCTATAGCCGTTACGGTTTTTCCATCAATAACATCAGCTCTAACTTGACCTAAAAAGATATCGTGTGCACCAATGGTGGTTTTACTTTGGTGTTTAGAAATAGAGTTAGCTATAAAATCTGGAGTAATGGCTCCTTGCACAAAAACATTTTTCATTATTTAAAAGCATTGGTTATGGGTGCAAATATAATCAACCTCCAGCAAACGGAGGAAGAAAAGCCAATTCATCTCCATTAGAAAGAACACTTTCTTTGGGAACAATTTTTTGGTTTTGAGCAATATTGTAAGAGCTGTTTTTTAAAAGGGGGTATTTAGATAAAAGAGTTTCTTCTAAACTTTTAATAGTGCTATTTTCTGACACTTCTAGCGTTTCTTGCTGTTTGAATGTTTGCTCTACAAGCATTCCAAAATATCTAATAATTATTAACATATAAGATGTCTTTCTAAATCTTTGGGAGTGTTAATGTTTACTAATTTGTGTTGAATGTGTTGGGGGGCTATTATTGTTTTAGTGTTTAGTTGTTTTACAACAAAACGTAATTTTTGAATTTTGTTTTTAAGTGCTAGTTTAAAAATAGATAAGCATTTTTTATTGTACAGTGCAATTAAAGGAGTTGTTCTAGAATTACAAATGTATTGAATCATATCGTATTTGTTATTTCTTTCTTTTAGCAAAGGACCAAAAACATCCAAATCAACTTTGGGAGAGTCGCAACTTACTACAATATTATAATCTGTTTTACTTGCTTTTAAGCCTGTGTAAACAGCTGCTACAGGACCGTAATCTTCTATATTGTCTGAAATTCTTTTTACATCAAATTGATCGTAATCTAAATTATTACTCACAATAATAATTTCATCAACTAGAGGGGTTAGGTTGTTTATAATATGTTGTGTAAAAGAAATGTTATTTAGTAATAAAGTCCCTTTATCCGTTCCCATTCTAGAGCTTTTTCCTCCTGCTAAAATAATTCCTGTGATGTTTTTTTGCATAACAATTAGCTTTTAATCAATAATATAAGTGGTAACAGGTTTGTTCTTAGAAAAGGTTTCTAGACCTTCTTCTAGATAAACCAAAGCATTGGCTTCTGCAAATGTATTTAACATAGCAGAACTTTGATTACTTAATATTTTTACAGAATCTCCGTTTGTTTTTGCTTTTAAAAACTCTCCTCTAATTCCTTTTTTGATGTACTCTTCTTCGAGTTTTAATTGGATGGTTTGCTTTTGATACTTAGGATTTCCAATAAACTTCTGTAGAGCAGTCTCTATATAAATATAAAAACAAGTTAAAGCAGATGCAGGATTGCCAGGCAGCGCAAAAATAGTAGTATTGTTGTTGGTTCCAAAAAACAAAGGTTTTCCTGGTTTTTGTTTGATTTTATAGAATACTTGATGTGTATTTAATTCTAGCAATGCTTTTCCAACAAAATCGTAATCTCCCACAGATATACCTCCAGAAATTAAAACAAAATCATTTTTATCAATGGCTTGTTCAAGACTGTTTTTAGTATCTATATAGTTGTCTTTAACTTTGCTAATTGTAATGTCTGCAAATCTATTTTTTAGCAATGCAGTTTGTAACATAATTGCGTTGCTCTCATAAATTTGGCCAAATTCTAATAAATTTCCAGGCACTACTAATTCGTTTCCCGTTACAACAATAGCAATGGTTGGTTTCTTATACACCAAAACCTCTGTAATACCTAAAGTGGCTAAAAACCCAATGGCAGCTGGATTTAATTGAGATCCTTTTGCAAGTGCTAATTCTTTTTCTTGAATTTGTTCTCCGGTTAAACGAATATTTTTAAAAGGACTTAATACGTCGTTTATCTCAAGAATATTCTCTTTTACAGAGGTTTTTTCTTGCATTATGACAGCATTGGCGTTAATTGGAGTAGGAGCACCTGTAAAAATGCGAACTGCTTCTCCTGGTTTTAATATTTTTTGATTGTTATCTCCTGCTTTAATCTCATCAACTAAAATAAAATTATTTAGATGCTTATCATCATACAAAACAGCGTAACCGTCCATGGCCGATTGATGAAAAGGAGGCATGTTTATAGGAGAATACACATTTTCAGCCAAAAAAGAATCCAAAGCGTTTAAAAGCGATGAAGTCATTTTTTTGCTAGTTGTAGTGTATGTATCCACCAATTGAATAGCTTTTTGTATGCTTACCATGTATGTATTGTCCATCTATTTAAAATAAGAGTACAAAATTAAGATTAATTTTTAAAGCACAACGGTAGAAAATTCCTTTTTAGGAGCTCCGCACAAACTGCATGTGTAACTATCAGGTAATTGATTAAAAGGAGTTCCAGGCAAAATGTTTGCTTCTGGGTCTCCAATAGTTTCATCGTAAACGGTCATACAATGGTCGCATTGTTGTACTTGCACTTCTGTAACGTGTGTGTCAGTATTGTCTGGTTTTACTAAGTTTTCTTTACTGTTATCCAGTTGATCAAAGTACAGTTGGCTAAGTTTCATTAACAAACCGGGCAATTCCACACTTTCTACGTTTTGAGCGTAGGGAATATATTTACGAGTGTTTGGATCAAAATTTTTGCAGTACAAAACATTGAAGGAGTCTATGGTTTCAAATTCATTTGCAATTTTAGGCGATGGATTTCTCTCAATAATCATAGAGGTAAAGTACTGCGGATGTTCACTTCTTTCATGGTAACCAATAGTTAGTCCGTAGGTACTGATGTCGTTTTGATCAAAAGATTTTACAATAAAACGTTTTAGTTTTAAAGCTGTAGTATTGTCTACAGGTAAGTGCCAGTTTAATTCTAAAGACGAGTGACGTACGTTGATACCTCTTTGTCCCAAGAATTTTTCTAGCATAAATTTGTATTTTTTTTCTATCCCTTTAACAATGATAGATTTCCAAGGGGTAATACATATTTTACTAATTTTATAGTCCATACAAAAGTTGCAAAACTCTTCTAAAAACCCAATATCATATTTGTTGTTTCTCCAATACAAACCTAGCCAATACTGGCTTATTCCCATTTTATTCATTCCTTCGTAATAGGGGAATTGTTTGTAAGGAATATTTAAAGGTTCTTTAATTACTTTGTTGTTGGTGTCTACTTTTTCGTTAACTAAATTGTATAGGTCTTGAATGTTATCAAAATTTAGATACTCATCCTCAATAACTTTGGCAATTTTAGAAATATTCCAGGTATACACTAATACAGGGTAGTTAATATCTTTGTTCCAACCGGGTAAGTTTAAATTTAAGTACCAGTAATCTTCATTTTTAGAGGCAATAAAGTTTAGGTTTCCACTATAGATAGGAACTAAATTTTGTTGAGGGTCTACTAAATTGATTTTAAGAGTAGGGTTGTGTTTAAACTCTTCGTGCAAATATAAATAGGTTGTAGAGCTTATCCATGGGGTTTGGGCAAAAGCATCTGCAGATACATAAGAAGATACAATATTTTGAAACTTGTGATTTTCTTCAATATCTTGTTTGTATTCTGGGAAATAGGTTTTTAATAAATGTTCTTGATTTTCTTTAACAGGCAATAAAATATCTTGTCTAGATCCAAAACTTATGGAGTCTAAATTTAATGCTTTGGCTAATTGAATTATTTGTTTTAATTCGTTTGGAGTAATCACTCCACCTTTGATAAAAATTCTTTTTAATGTCTCTATCATTTTATTAAGCATTAATCGTTGTTAATTCTTCTTTTAAAATATCTCTAATCTCTGGTTTACAACTTCCGCAACCCAAACCAGCACCTGTAGTTTTACACAATTCTCCAAAATCAGTACATCCTCCAGCAATAACTTGTTTTAAGTTTTCGTCTCCAACCTGACTACAAGAACAAACCAACTGTCCTATTACAGGTTCACCACCACCACTTCCTCGTAGCAATTCATCTCGTTTGTCAGACAGTTCTACACGGTCTTCTATCAGAGCTTTAAATTCTGCAAATTCATTTTTATCTCCCATTAAAACCGCACCAACTAAAATATCGTCTTTTACAATACACTTTTTGTAGTAGCGTTTGCGTTCGTCTGTTAATATAATTTGCTCGTACGTTTCATCTCCCTTAGGAATTTCTATATTCCCAATACTGCATAAATCTAAATTTTCAAACTTTAAAATATTCATCAACACAGAGCCGTCGTAAATACTACCTAAATCACCAAGTATATACTTTGCAGCAATGTCTGCTTGTTGTTCTGCTGCTGAGGTAATCCCAAACAAAGAACCATTGTACTGTGCTATTTCTCCCAAAGCAAAAATACTAGGATCGCTAGATTGTAAATGTTGGTTTACCTCAACACCTCTACCACATTTTAGTTTAATAGCTCTACCCAGTTCAATATTTGGTAGGGTACCAATAGCATATACAATAGCATTGGTTTTTATAATTTTTCCTGTCTTTAAACGAACCTCTAAGTCTGTTTCTTTTTGTGTTTCAAAAACAGTATCTACTTCGTTATTGTAATAAACTTTAATTCCTCTTTCAATAACATCTTGTCCTAACAAACGACTAGATACTAAATCCAATTGACGCTCCATCAATCTGTTTGCACGCTGAATAATACTAGATTTGATATTTATTTTAGATAAAGATGCGGCCAACTCTAATCCTAACAAACCACCACCTACAATGGTAACATGTTGCTCGTTTTCTGGCAAACCTGTTTTTGTTAAATGATTTTTTAAAGCATCTGCATCTCTTTTGGTACGCATGGTAAAAGCACCTGGTATGTCTAATTTAAATTCTTTAGGAACAAAAGCTCTACTACCTGTTGCTATGATTAAAATATCGTAGTTATGCGTTTTTCCGTTGCTGTCTACAATTGTTTTTTCTTCACGATTTATGTTAGTAATACTACAACTAGCATGTAGCTTTACTTGTAATTTGTCTAATTCTCCTTCTTTTACTTTTTGTAATTCTTCCCAAGTCATTTCTTCGTTAATGTACTCTGGCAGCATTACACGGTTGTAAAAAGGGTAGGGCTCTAAAGAGAATACGTCAATTTCGTCCTCAATATTATGTTCTCTGTAAGTTTGTATAAATCTATAAGAAGCAGAACCTGCACCAATTAAACAAATTTTTTCTTTTTTCTTTTTAAACTTGGTAACCTGTGCAACGGCATGTTTAAAATCGGGTTCGCTAGAAATAGGATCAATCAACTCATTGGTCAAGTTATTAGCACGACCAAAATCGCTGTTTGATATTCTACCAAAGTGCATGGGCATAAAAATAGAACCTTTTCTAATGTCTTTGTGGACTACAGCTTTTACTCTTGTAGATCCTCTTCCGTTTTCTACAGTAACAATGATACCTTGTTCAATACCCCTGCTTTTTGCATCGTCCTCGTGTATTTCTACATAAGGACCATCAATATGTGTCAGTAAACGTTTTACTTTTCCTGTTTTGGTACGTGTGTGCCATTGGTCTCTAATACGCCCCGTATTTAATATTAAAGGAAATTTTTCTGTAGGTTGTTCAGATTGATTCACCGTGTGGGTGGGTACATTAAAATTTGCTTTTCCGTTGGCGGTATAAAACTTTTTATCGGTAAACAACCTAGGGGTTCCCTCACTTTCTTGTGTAGGAACAGGCCATTGTATGCTACCGTTATCTTTTAATTTTTGATAAGACAATCCACTAATATCAATATTAGTTCCTTTTGTCATTTTACAATATTCATTATAAACTTCCTCAGCATTGTTAAAATCAAAACCCTTGTAGCGCATTGCTTGTGCAAATTTCCATAAGATTTCAGCATCTGGCAATGCTTCTCCAGGAGGTTCAATTCCTTTTTCTAAATAAGAAATTCTACGCTCAGAGTTAGACATAGTTCCTTCTTTCTCCAACCATCCTGCTGCAGGTAATAACAAATCTGCAAACTTGGTAGTTTCAGAATTGTGAGAAATATCTTGAACCACAACAAACTTTGCTTTCTTTAAAGCCCTTTCTACTTTGTTAGAGTTGGGTAAACTAACTACAGGGTTGGTACAAATAATCCAAATTGCTTTTAAATCACCTTTGTCAAGTGCATCAAACATTTTGGTTGCAGTGTATCCTGGTTTTGGATTGATAGGATTGCTTCCCCAAAAATCAGAAACTTCTTTTCTGTGTTCAGGGTTGTTTAAGTCTTTGTGAACGGCTAATAAATTGGCCATTCCTCCAACCTCACGACCTCCCATAGCATTGGGTTGTCCGGTTAAAGAAAAGGGGCCTGAACCCGGTTTTCCTATCTGTCCCGTAACCAAAGAGATGTTTAAAAGAGATACATTTTTATCAACTCCAATAATACTTTGGTTTAGTCCCATGGTCCACATACTGATAAACCCTTTAGCATCTCCAATATATTCAGCAGCTAACGTAATGTCAGTAACAGGGATGTCACAAATTTTAGCAGCCTCTTCTAGTGTAGTTTCAAAAACTTTGGCTTTTATCTCTTCAAAATTGTTGGTGTGATTTTGAATAAATTCAATATCTATTTTTTCTGTTTCAATTAATGCTCTCACAATGGCATTATTTAAAACAACATCTGTTCCTTGTATAATTGGTAAATGCAAATCTGCCATGGCAGCTGTTTGCGTTTTTCTAGGATCTACAACAATAATTTTAGTAGTAGGGTTGGCTTCTTTGTGTGCTTCTAATCTTCTAAATAAAATAGGATGGCACCATGCAGGATTTGCTCCTGTAATTAAAAAAGTATCTGCTAATTCTATATCTGCATAAGAAATAGGTACAGAATCTTCTCCAATAGCTTTTTTGTACCCTACCACAGCAGAACTCATACACAATCTGGAGTTGGTGTCTACATTGTTGGTTCCTATAAATCCTTTGGTTAATTTGTTAACCAAGTAATATTCTTCTGTTAAACATTGACCAGATACGTAAAAACCTACGCTGTCGGGTCCGTGTTTTTTAATAATAGATTTAAAAACTGCAGCAGCTCTATCAAAAGCGGTATCCCAGCTGACTCTTTTTAAAGGATGATTTTTACTCCATTTCATTTCAGGATACAAAATTCTATCAGAGGTGTCTTGTGCAACATAATGCAAATTCATTCCTTTAGAACATAACATTCCTTTGTTTACAGGGTTGTCAGGATCTCCTATCACTTTTAAAGTTCCTTTGGTGTCTTTGTTTACGATGATTCCACAACCTACTCCACAATAAGAACAAGTTGATTTATATGATTGATTTGCAGACATTAAATTTGGTTTTAGAAGAATACTTATTGCAAATATACTAAAATTACGTAGATATTAAGTATATGTACGTAGTTTTGAGTGCGATGATTTTTAGTTATAGAAGTTTTACAGACAAAAAATCCTACACATTTTGCATAGGATTGGTGTTTTGCTGTAGTGTAAAGGAGTTGAGGTTTATTTTTTTATGTATTTTTGAATCCATTCTTGTTCGCTAAGTGCTTTGAATTTTTTAACTCCTTTATATGGGTCTTTTCCTCCTTTAAAATAGGCTTTAATTTTGGTCATAGGAATTGTGTCTGCTATTTTTTTAGCAGCTTCTGCTTGATGATTTCCATGAAAATCATGACATTGCAAACAAGTAGACCACTGACCTTTTTTAAATAGTTTTGAGTGAGGAACATCTAAAGGATCGTTTTTAATTTTAGTATCACTATGACAATTGATACAATAATTTCCCTTTGCCAAACTTACGCGTACACCATTGTGTTCTGTGTGACAAGTGATACAATTGGTTGCATCAATTTTTTGTATTGCATCTTTATATTTTGGTTCTAAAAATCTATGTGTTGGGTGTCTGTCGTTGTCTCTATCATGACAAGCCAAACATTTTTTTGTATCCGCTGGTAACGACCCAAAAGCAACCATTTTTTTTCGCAAACCAATAGCGTATTCTGTGTTAGATTGAATTTGTTGCATCCAGTTTCCTTTTGCATCTGTATGACAAGTGGTGCAAGAAAAACCATCGTGACCAGTATTCATAGGGCCAATACTCATGTATTCTTCTGTAGGTTTCACAAAAAGTAAACAACAAATTGTAATAATAGCTACAACAATTCCAATCAAAATTCCGTAAAATTGTCTTTTTCTTAAAGGGTTTATTTCAAACATACTTAAGCTATTTCTATAGTTACAGTTTCGCTGGTAGGATAGGTAATACAAGTAAGTACTTCTCCTTTTTCAACTTGCTCATCACTTAACAAATGTCCTTTACTCATGGTGGTTTCTCCATCAATACAATTTCCTTTGCAAGTGCTACACATTCCAGATCTACAAGAGTAGGGTAGAGGAATATTTAAACTCATGGCTTGTTGTAGTATGGTTTTGTTTCCAGGAACTTTTAGTTGATATGTTTCCTTTTTATATTTGATGGTTACTTTGCTAACTAAGTTTTTTCTATCAATTTTAACGGCAGGAGCTTTAAAAGCCTCTAGCATAATTTGTTTTCTATCTACACCTAATTCTTTTAGTATTTTAACGGTGTTGTCCATAAATCCACTTGGACCACACATCATGTATTTATGATCTTTAAATTGAATGTTGTATTTTTTAAAAATGGTGGTTAGAATATCAATGGTTAAAAATCCAGAGTGATAATTAGGGTCTGTATTCTCGCTTAAAACATGTTCTACAAAAAGTTGTGTAGGGTGTTCTTTTTCAAGTTGATTTAAGTGGTTGAAAAAGATGATGTTTTCTTTGTTTTGGTTTGCATAAATTAAAAGAACTTTTGAGTTGGGTTCTTTTGCTAATACAGATTTAGCAATGGAATACACAGGTGTAATTCCGCTACCTGCACCAAATAAAATATAATGCTTTGCGTTGTTCTTGTTGGGAGTAATAGTAAAACTCCCCATAGCAACATCTACTTTTATTTTATCGCCTACTTTTAAAACATTGTTTACAAAGTTAGAAACATAGCCGCTTTTTACTCTTTTAACTGTTATTCTTAAATCTTTATCTACGTCTGGACTGCTGCTAAACGAATAAGCACGTTTTACAGTATCTTTACCTATTTTAAAATCGAGCATAATAAATTGACCAGGTAAATAGTTTATTTTTCTAAAAAAATTACCGTTTTTAAAACATACAGTCACTGCATCGGGTGTTTCTCTAATAAGTTCTTTAACTCTTAATATCATTTTAGTAGTAGCTTTTATTTGTAGTAAAATACCGTTCCTATATGTAAAAATAAAAGGAATGTAATTAACATAGATAGACTTACGTGCACAATCATCCAAAATTTAAAAATCCATTCTTTTTGAGATTTTATGACGTCCAAATTGATGGTTCCTAAAAGCATATTGGCAAAAAACACATAGCTTAATAAAGCTAAATATCCGTAACCGTACTTTGTTGCATGGATGTAAAATAAAAGAGGACTAAATACTCCTACCCATTTGTGAATTTGGGTAAAAAGGACTGACTTTCTTTTAAGTTTTGGGATAATTCTTGTAAGTGTTAAAAGCCATTGAAAAGCAATGAATAAGGCCAAAGCAAATCCACTCCATCTCTTAAACATTTCTTGTGATTGAAGTGTTTCTAATGCTTCTAATTTAAAACCTAGTACATCTTGTAGTAAATAGCTACAGAATAATACTAGGCCTATAATGGTAATAGTTGTTTGATTCTTCAAATGTAGGATGGCTTAAAATTATTTCATTAAAGATGCCATGGTTGTATAGGCAGATAATTTTCTTACACTGTCTATAAATACTTCTGGAGTGGGTAAATACTTACCGCTAGATGGCCATTTATTTCCAATAGTAGGTTTTTCGCTTTCTTTAAAAGCAGCAATTTCTGCCAAGTAATCGTTGTAGATTGCGGCAGTACCATCTCTGTAAGCCTTTAAAACTCCCATAGCCTCTGTATAACTTAAAGAGTCTTTAGGATATTGCCAAGTAGTAGCACCCATTACATCTCCTAAAACCCAGTCTTTTTTAGTAGTATTTGGATGTTCGTTGTGGCAGCTCACACAGGCTGGAGCTCCAGCAACATCTGCAAACATAGCTGTATATAGTTTTGCATTGTCATCATAAAAATGTTGAGGTTTTCTATCTACTTTAATTTTTTTAAACAATTCCGCTTGTTTTCCTTCAAATTTGTTACTTGCACCAATTGGAAAATCAGATCCTAAGTACAGTCCTAAAGGTGTATCTCCTTTGCGAATGTCGTTGGCAACTCCTCTTAAGAACAATGCGGGTAATGGACCTGCCTCTACTTTTTCGTCTTGCCAATCTTCATCAAATTTAAAGCCTTGTTTTTTTCCACCACCAACAATAGCTTTGGTGTATAGAGTTCTGGTTACATCATTTTCATGGGCTACCATAGATAATACTTCGCCTACAGCAAAAGCTTTTTTTTCTGAACTTGTAGTTGTAGTTTCTTCTGGAACACCTCCACATGCAATTAATAAAAGTGATAAAATTCCAAAAGAAAATAGTTTTTTAAGTAGCATAATAAAAGTTTTCATGTTAGTATAATTTTGGTTGAATTTGGTTTTAGTACGCAGCATCTATCATTACAGAAGACATAACTCCATATACATCTGTCCACGCTTTTTCTACCTCAGGAGTAAAATCATCTCCCAATCCTGTGGATAAAGTACTTAACAAAGCAGCACCTACGGTATCGTAGTGAGATTTTTCTACTTTATAAGCTACGTGTCTTTTTCCTAAATCTTGTAAAACAGGAACCAATGCTTCTATGTTAGAGAGTCCTGCTACGGCACCAGAAAGCATGGTCATTAATTTGTTTCCTTGTTCTTTCATTTTATCTTTGTCTGCGGCCGGAAACAAAGGTCTTAAATTAGGGTCTAATTCAAACAGTTTGTCGTAAAAAATTTCTGCAGCTGTTGCAGCGATAGGTTTTACAGATTCAAAAGAGGTTTGTACCAATTCTATTGTTTTTGCAGGTAAAATTTCTTTTTTTTCCACGGATGCTGCTTCTTCTTTTTTTCCGAAAATTTTTGATAAGAATGACATAGTTTATGTTGATTTTAAGTGTTTATTTCTACGTAAAAATACTTAATAGATGCGGTGTGTAAGGTGTTGTATGTTAGTTGTTGGCTTGTTTTATGGCTGTTTGTAAACTGTAGTTTTGTATGTGTTTTTTTTAGTTGTGTATGTATTGTTACAGTAGTTTTTTTAGTGATGTTTGTTCTTGATTTGTTGATATGATCTACTCACTTAGATTTGACACCTATTTTTTAAAATAGCTATATAAAATTAGGGTTGAGGTATTTGGTAAAGTAGGAAGAGAAATTAGGTAGTTTACTATATAAATTAAAGAGGACTATTTATACAAACGAAAAAAGCCCGAGCAAAATGCTCGAGCTTTTAACACTGAATAATTAAGGCTTAAGGAGTCCTTAATTTTTTTATAAAAAATTTGGCTTAATAATTAACATTAACCATGCCCAATTTTGAGTGTCTCTAGTAAAAGGATTATTAGCAACTTTCTCTGATTCTATAAAGTAAGAATAACCTCCAACTAATTTAAATCCGTTGAATTTTTTAGCAACAACTAAATCTAATTCACTTCCAAGATCTTCATTACTGTTAGATTCACCTAGGAATTTGTGAAATTTAGCTTTTAAAGCAACACCTGAAACCTTTGTAGAAAGACCTAAATTCATATCAATTAATCCAGATCCATTTGCGTGATTTCCAACATAAAATCTATCGATTAGTCCGTTAAACTTGTGGTTGGTTCCGTATAATGGAAAAAATGCACCAGAGTCAGCATCTGTACCAGAAATAACTTCAGTTCCAGCTAATACAGTTAAGTTGTCATCAGCTTTTATTGTAGCGTCTAAAGAAGCTAAGTAAGCACCGCTTATTTTTTGATATCCACCCACTAATCTATCACCTTCTTGTATATAAGCGTTTGCAGATAATCCAACAATACCAGATTTGTAATCAGCATGTAATCCAGCAGTAACTAAAGTTGCTTTGTTTGAGCCAGCAGGAGAAACAGCTGTAGGAGTACCATTCTGGAAAGTATTTACCAGGGCTAAGGCAGAAACGTTTAATGCTCCATACTTTTTGTTAGCTCTTATGAATCCCATGTCTCTATAAGAGAATAACTTTGATGTATTGTATGTAGGTCCAGCATAAGTGTTTAGGGAACCTCCTAAATCTAAACTATATCCATCGTTTTTGTATTTAAACACAGCTGCATCGTGTGTTCTAGCTTGTTGAGCCCATCCTAATCCACCTAAAATCCTTTGATCATCGTAAGATAATGGCTGACGACCAACTTTTAAGCTAGAATAGTCTCCTAATTTAATATCCGCCCAAGCTTCTTGTACTCTAATACCTCCATTCGTATTAGCTTTCGGTGATATTTGTTCTCTGTCTCCAAAAAAGAAAACTTCTTGTAAACCTAAGTATGTAGTGTATGAGTCAGTAGTGTATTTTGCATTTAAAGCAGCTCTCACAGATGTTTTGATAAATGCTTCGTTTGCTGTTGTAGCGGTGCTACCTCCTGGTGTAGCTGGGGTTTTTGTAAAAGGACCTCCTGCACCACCCATCTCTGTACGTGGTCTAAATTCTCCAGACAAAGAGAATTTGTTTGTTTCTTGCGCATTGGTTACTGCGGTAAATGCAAATGCGGCTGCTAGGATTGATTTAGTTAATTTCATGATTGTATAGTTATCGTGTTATATTTAAGTTAAATTTCTTTAGACAAAACTACGTACTAAGTATTTATACGTAGTAAGGTGTTTTGCATCTATAAACGTGTTTTTTAACAGTTTTAATGCTCTAAAAAGTCTATTAAATGTTTACGGTATTTGTAATAATCATCGTGTTCTAAAATAGCTTTACGAGTTCTAGGTCTTTCAAATTCAATTGGTAAAACGTCTCCAATTTTTGCCTTGGGTCCACTGGTCATCATGACAACTCTGTCTGCTAAAAAGATAGCTTCATCTACATCGTGGGTAATCATTACCGCTGTAATTTTTTCCTTGTTCCAAACATCAATTAAAACATCTTGTAGTTGCCCTCTGGTTAAAGAATCTAACATTCCAAAAGGCTCATCAAGTAACAATACTTTAGGTTTTATGGCAAAAGCCCTAGCAATACCTACACGTTGTTGCTCTCCTTGAGAAATTTCTGAAGCCCTTTTGTTAAAAGCACAGTCCATACCTACTTTGTGTAAATAGTATTTACAAATATCTTCTTTTTGTTTTTTTGTAGCATGCGGGTAGGCTTGTTTTACCCCAAGCATTACATTGTCTATAGTGGTTAGCCAGGGCATTAAACTAGGAGATTGAAAAATAACACCTCTATCGGGTCCTGGTCCTTTTATGCTAGACCCTAATACGGTTATTTTTCCTCCAGAAATTTCGTTTAAACCTGCAATCATAGAAAGCATGGTAGTTTTACCACAACCTGAATGTCCAATAATGGTAATAAATTCTTCTTTACGTATTTGCAGGTTTAAATCTTCTAAAACTACGTAGTCTCCTTTAGGAGTTGGGTATATTTTTTTTAAATCTACCAAATCTAACATTACCTCGTTAGCCGGAAATTTTTGTGTTTCTATATGTTTTGCTACTGTGCTCATTCTTTAATTTTTTTAAAGGTTTACCATCTGTAATCTCTTGGTTGAATGTCTGGCAGTTCGTAATGAGAATCATTACCTGCAGCTTGTTCATCTCCTAAATCCATTAAATAGGCAATAATTTCGTTTCTTGTTTTTTTGTACTCAGCATTGTCGTTTAAACTTGCCTTGTTTCTAGGTCTTGCGATGTTTACTTTAAACTCGGGTCCTAACGTGGCATTGGGTCCTGGTTTTAAAGGAATAATTCTGTCTGCCATATACATAGCTTCGTCTACATCATTGGTAATTAAAAGAGCTGTTCTTTTATTTCTTTCCCAAATTTTTAAAATTTCATCCTGTAAATTTCCTCTTGTTAAAGCATCTAGAGCTCCCAAAGGTTCGTCCATGATAATCATTTCAGGATCCATACATAGGGCTCTAGCTACAGAAACACGCTGTCTCATTCCTCCAGAAAGTTCTTTAGGTCGCTTGTTGGTTGCGTGTGTCAAACCAACCATTTCTATATATTCTTTAACTCTTACATCTTTTTCTTGTTTGCTTGCTTTAGGGAAAGCTTCTTGCAATGCCATGTCTATGTTTTGATACACGGTAAGCCAAGGTAGTAATGAGTAGTTTTGAAAAATAACCCCACGTTCGTGGCTAGTGTCTTCTACAATTTTACTTTTAAACAAAACCTCACCTTCTGTAGGTTTTAGCAAACCATTGATAAGGTTTACAAGTGTTGTTTTTCCGCTTCCAGAAAATCCTACAATAGCTACAAACTCTCCTTCTTTGATGCTTAAATTAATGTTGTTTAAAATTTCCCCTTTATCCTCTTTGGTTGGATTGTATGTTTTGTATATGTTTTTAAGTTCTAATATGGCCATGTTATTGGGTTTAGATTTCACAATAAAAATTTGTAAATAAATCTTTTGTTTTTCTATTCAGCTTTAGATCGTTTCTTTTTCAAAAGAAATTAAATTTTGAATAAATAACATGATACGGTCTAGCGCAAAACCAATCATACCAATTGCAAACATGGCAACAATGATTTTTGAATTAGAGTCCATAGCTCCATTTTGAAATTCTTCCCATACAAAAGACCCTAGTCCTGGAGATTGTGCAAGCAATTCAATAGCAATCAATACCATCCAGGCTACAGATAAAGTAATTCTTAATCCTGTAAATATTAAAGGTAAAGAAGCAGGTAAAATTACTTTAAATATTTTTTGAAGAGGTCTTAGTTTTAATACTTTAGCAACATTTATATAGTCTGTGTTAACAGAGGCAACTCCCATGGTTGTATTTACCAAGGTTGCCCACATAGAACACAAACCAACAGAAATAAAAGAGATGATAAAGGAACTGTCTCCATCAGAGTTTTTGGTTAATGTTTTTACAATCATAAAAACAAGTAATAGCCACACTACAGGAGATACGGGTTTAAAAATTTGAATAATCCAGTTGATTGAACCTCTTAGAGTGGTGCTTAGTCCTAGTACAATACCAATTGGTACAGCAATAAATAGCGCAAGTAAAAATCCTGCAAAAACGGTTTTTAAACTTGTTTTTATTTGATCTACAAAAGAAGGTCTTCCTGTGTAGGTGATGGCTTTTTTTCCTGAAGCCACACGTTTTTTATTCATTTCAAAGGTTTTTTCTTTAAAAGCCTCTTTGTCTGCTGAAATTGCTTTGTGATCTTTTAATAAGGTTTTGTATGCCTCGTATACTTGAGCAGGAGACGGTAGTGTGTTGGGTTGGCACTTTGGGTCTCCAGACTCCATACATTCTTTTATGTTTTTAGCCTCTGCCTCTCCTTGACTTTTAAGAGTAGTTGCTATTTTGTATTCTGCTTCGGTATTGTATAATGCAGAAGATCCTAATTGCCAAAGTCCAATAAATATAAATACAGAAGCTACAGGAGCTATAATTTTTCTAAATATTTCTTTAGTGTTTTTTTTGGGCTCTTCTTTGTTAATTAGGCGTATTAATGGTTCTAAAAAACCTAGTCCAATAAATCTAATTACTTTAATAATTGAATCTTTCATAGTAGTGTTGTATTATCCTTAAGTGTACCTTTAACTATTCAGTTTTTACAAATATGGAGCGTTTATAAAACGCTCCATATAGTAGAGTATTGTTAAAATCTATTCAAGAAGATTAGTCTTTGTTACCAATTTTAAATGAGTTAATGTAACCAATTGGGTCTTTACCATCATATTTGTTTCCGTCAATAAAGTCTGTAGTTGCAGGTTTGTATCCGTCTGTGGTTGGAATATCAGTTGCAGGAATTTTACCCTCTGTAACTAAAATAGACGCTGCTTTTTTCCAGATATCAGGTCTGTAAATATCTTTTGCTTTTTCAGCATACCATTCTGCTGGTTTTGTTGTAGGAATTTGTCCCCATCTTCTCATTTGAGTTAAGAACCATACTGCATCAGAGTAAAAAGGGTAAGTTGCATTGTAGCGATAAAAAACATTAAAGTCTGGCATGTCACGTTTGTCACCTTTCTCAAATTCAAAAGTACCGGTCATAGAGTTTGCTAATACAGTTTCATCAGCACCTACATATTGCGGCATAGATAATATTTTTACTGCTTCTGCTCTATTTCCAGGAGTGTCTAACCATTGCCCAGCTCTAATTAATGCTTTGGTTACGGCTACGGTAGTGTTTGGGTATTTTTCAGTAAATTCTTGTGTCATAACAAAAACTTTTTCTGGATTGTTTTTCCAAATATCGTAGTTAGTAGTAACAGGCACTCCAATTCCTTTTGCAACCGCTTGTTGGTTCCAAGGCTCTCCTACACAATATCCGTAAATAGTACCAGCCTCTAAAGTAGCAGGCATCTGTGGCGGAGGAGTAACAGAAAGTAATACTTCTGCGTCAATTTGACCTTGAATATTATCTGCAGAATACATTCCTGGATTGATTCCAGCAGAAGCTAACCAATATCTAATTTCGTAGTTGTGTGTAGATACAGGGAATACCATACCCATTTTAAATGGCTTACCTTCGTTTTTGTATTCAGTAATTACAGGTTTTAAGGCTTCTGCACTAATAGGGTGTACTGGTTTACCATCTGCATCTTTTTTAACGTGAGGTTTCATACCTTCCCATACTTTGTTAGAAACTGTAATAGCATTACCGTTTAAATCCATTGAGAAAGCAGTTACCAATTTTGCCTGACGACCAAATCCTGCTCCAGCAGCTATAGGTTGCCCTGCCAGCATGTGAGATCCATCTAATTGACCATCAATTACACGATCTAAGATGTTTTTCCAGTTAGATTGAGCTTCTACAGAAACAAACAAGCCTTCATCTTCAAAAAAGCCTTTTTCTTTTGCTATAGCTAAAGGAGCCATGTCTGTTAATTTGATGAAACCAAAAGTTAATTGTGGTTTTTCAATTTCTAAAGTGGTTGTTGCTGGAGCCGGTGTAGTTGCTTCAGTAGCTTTAGTTTCTTTCTTTTTACCTCCACAAGAAGCAAGCATAATAGCTGCTGCAAAAAGCGTTGAGGCTTTTAAAAATGTAATTTTCATTATGTAAGTGTTTTTAGTTAATTACGTATTGATACTTAGATACAGCAAATGTATGTACGTAGTTTTATTAAGTATGTGTGAAATAAACACTTTATGTGAAGTTTTTAAACATAAAAAAAACTGCTTGTTAGCAGTTTTTGATTTATGTGTGATTTATTGAGGTGTTTTAACTATCTAAAAAGAAGTTGTGTTCTGATATTTCTTTTTTTAGCTTATTGATGTTTAGTATTTTAATTATTTTTGATTTCGTAAAAATTAAACCTTCCTTTTTAAGAGCTGATAGAATTCGGATTACCTGCTCGTCTGTAGTACCTGCATAGTCAGCTAATTCTTTTCTTGATAACTCCAGTCCTATAGTATTCTCTTCTTTATTTCCAAATTTTCTGTATATGTACAAAAGCATATCAATAACTTTTTCTCTAACAGTCATTTGAGACATGGTTTTTACCTTGGTTTCACTTCTATTTAGTTCTTCAGCGTAAAAATGCATAAAATCAAAAGTAACTTTAGGTTGTGCTAAAAGAATTTCTTTTAACAAGGAGGTAGAGAAATTACACAAAATGGTATCTTTTAATGCAGTTGCACCAATTTTATAAGTTTCTCCCATACCAAAACCACGATGTCCAATAACTTCACCATCTTTAGAAAGTCTTAATATTTGTTCTTTTCCGTTATAACCTGTTTTGATTACTTTAACATAGCCACTGTATATAAAGTACAAACCGTTAACAGGAGCACCCTCCATAATAAATTGCCTTGATTTTTTACACTGTATGGTGTGTTTCTTCTCGGTAATAACTGGGTTTACGTTATTTATGTGAATAAGGTTTTTTTTGATTAAGCACTTCTGATTGGTGCAATCTGAACAACTGTAACTCATTTTTCTACGTATTTTAATGACAAATCTACTTCTTTATTTTTGCTGATCTAAGTATAACTACGTATCTTTGCATTGTGGTACAAAGTAAAACAAACTTCTTTATATATGAAAACAATTTTAGTAATAGGTAACGGAATGGTGGGTTATAAGTTTTGTGAAAAGCTTATGGCTAAGGCTAAAACTGGAGATTTTAAGGTGGTTGTGTTTGGTGAAGAGCCTAGACCAGCCTATGATAGAGTGCACTTAAGCGAATATTTTGCAGATCAAAATGCAGAACGTTTAAGCATGGCTCCAAGAGCTTGGTATGAAGAAAATAATATTGAATTAATTACAAATGAGCGTGTAACAGATATTCATAGAGATGGTAAAACCATTACAACTATTAGTGATAAACAATACACCTACGATTATTTGGTCTTAGCAACAGGATCTTCTGCTTTTGTTCCTCCAATTCCTGGAGTTGAGAAAGAAGGTGTTTTTGTGTATAGAACCATTGAAGATTTAGATGCTACAATGGCTTATGTTGCAGAAATTAAAAAGAACAAACCCAACGGGACGGCTGCTATTTTAGGTGGTGGATTGTTAGGGTTAGAGGCAGGTAAGGCAATTATAGATATGGGATTGAAAACATCTGTAGTGGAGTTTGCACCTAGATTGATGCCAAGACAGTTGGATAACGAAGCTAGTAAAGTATTACAGCGTAAATTGGAAGACTTAGGGATTGAAATTCTTTTAAACAAAGGAACTCAAAATATTGAAGGAGAGAACGCTATTACAGGAATGAAATTTTCAGAAGATGAAACATTGCCTGTTGATATGTTGTTGGTTTCTGCGGGAATTCGTCCAAGAGATGAATTGGCTAAAACTTGTGGTTTAGAAGTGGGTACTCGTGGAGGTATTTTGGTAACAAATGATATGAAAACGTCTGACAGTGCAATTTTTGCGATTGGAGAATGTGCTTTGTTAAACCAAATGATATATGGTTTGGTGGCTCCTGGTTACGATATGGCTGGTGTTGCTGTAGATCAAATTGTTGGAGAAATAGAAGCCTCTATGCCAACTGCTATAGATATGTCTACAAAATTAAAATTAAGCGGAATTGATGTTGCTAGTTTTGGAGATGCTTTAAATGATAGTAAAGAGGGGGAGTCTATTGTATATGAAAATAAATTTCAAGGAATTTATAAAAAAATAAATGTTTCTAAGGATGGTAAATCCTTATTAGGAGGTATTTTAGTAGGAGATGCGAGTGATTATAATATGTTGCATCAAATTTTCTTGAACGGAATGGCAATTCCAGAAAATCCAGAAGATTTAATTTTAGGATCTAGGGGTGGAGAAGAAGCTTCTTTTGGGTCTGTAATGGATTTACCAGAAGATGCCGTGGTATGTTCTTGTGAGGGGGTTACCAAAGGTCAGGTTTGTTGTCAGGTTACAGAAGAAGGAAAAACATCTGTAAAAGAAGTGGCAGCAGCAACCAAAGCAACTACGGGTTGTGGTGGGTGTAAGCCAATGGTTACAGATTTGGTAAACGAATCTTTAAAATCTTTAGGAGTTTCTGTAAAAGAAACCGTTTGTGAGCATTTTGATTATTCTCGTCAAGAAATTTACGACATCGTTAAAGTAAAAGGAATTAAAACTTACAAAGAGTTATTAGCAACTTATGGTAAAGGAAAATTAGGATGTGAAATTTGTAAGCCTGTAGCGGCTTCTGTTTTTGCAAGTGTATACGCAGACACAGGAAACGATCACAATCAAATTCAAGACTCTAACGATAAGTTTTTAGCAAATATTCAACGTAATGGTACTTATTCTGTAGTGCCAAGAGTTGCGGGTGGAGAAATTACTCCAGAACAATTAATTGTTTTAGGTGAGATAGGTAAAAAATATGATTTGTATACCAAAATTACGGGTGGAGCTCGTATTGATTTCTTTGGTGCTGAATTACATGAATTGCCGTTGATTTGGAAAGATTTGATTGATGCAGGTTTTGAATCAGGACATGCTTACGGAAAGTCATTACGTACGGTAAAAGCGTGTGTAGGTTCTACGTGGTGTCGTTACGGAATGGATGAGTCTATTTCTTTTGCTATTGAGATAGAAAATAGATACAAAGGATTACGTTCGCCACACAAAATTAAAGGAGGAGTTTCTGGTTGTATTCGTGAGTGTGCGGAGGCAAGAGGAAAAGATTTTGGAATTATTGCTGTAGAAGGTGGATGGAACTTATATATTGGTGGTAATGGAGGTGCAACTCCAAGACATGCTGAGTTGTTAGCAGAAAAAATCACCAACGAAGAAGTAATTAAGTATACAGACCGTTTCTTAATGTATTACATCAAAACTGCTGGACCTTTAGTTAGAACGGCTGCATGGTTAGATAAAATTGAAGGAGGAATTGAGCATGTAAAAGATGTGGTAATTAAAGATTCTTTAGGAATTTGTGAGGATTTAGATAGAGATATGGATGGCTTGGTAGATGCTTATAAGTGTGAGTGGAAAGAAGCTTTGGAAAACATTGATGAGCAAAACAATCGTTTTGAGCATTTTGTAAATTCATCTGATAGCGATGAAAACATTGAGTTTGTTTCTCTAAGAGATCAAAAAATGCCAAAAATGTGGTCTTAATCACAAAGAACTAAAAATTTAGAATCCAAAAAATTAAAAAGTATGAGTACTCTCTTAGAAAATTATAAAACAGTAACAGAATCAGAAGTAAAAACATGGTTTAAAGCGGCTCCAGTAACTAAATTTCCAGAAAATGGAGGAGCTTGTGTAAAAATAGATGACAAACAAATTGCTGTGTTTAATTTTGCAGCAGAGGGAAAGTGGTATGCATCTCAAAATGTATGCCCACACAAAATGGAAATGGTATTGTCTAGGGGAATGATTGGAGAGGATTGTGGTACTCCAAAAATTGCATGTCCAATGCATAAAAAGACATTTTCTTTAGAAACAGGAGAAAGTTTAAACGGAGAAGAATATTCAATTTCAGTTTATCCTGTAAAAATTGAAGAAGGTTTTGTTTATATAGGTATAAATTAGTGGAATAGTAATTTGGTAAATAAGTTTGTTTAAAAAAAGCCCAAAGAGAAATCTTTGGGCTTTTTTGTGCTGAAATGTTATTTTTCTAAGAAGCAGAATATTGATTGATTTTTTTTACATATTTACCAATTACATCAAATTCTAAATTTACAATAGTTCCTTTTTTGTATTGCTTAAATCTAGTGTGTTCGTAAGTGTAGGGTATAATAGCAACACTAAATTTATTTTGCTTAGAGTTTACTACGGTTAAACTAGTTCCATCTATTGTAATAGATCCTTTTTCTATGGTTAAATTTCCTAGAGAAGCATCGTACTCAAAACTAAAAATCCAACTTCCTTCTTTGTTTGCAATAGCGGTACAAGTAGCTATCTGGTCTACGTGCCCTTGTACAATGTGTCCATCAAGTCTATCTCCCAATTTCATAGCTCTTTCAAGATTTACAGGTTCGTTAACTTTTAGTTCTTTTAAATTGGTTTTTTGCAATGTTTCTTCAATAGCAGTTACGGTGTAACAATCATTTTCTATGGCAACTACCGTTAAGCAAATACCATTGTGAGCAACACTTTGGTCTATTTTTAACTCATTTGTAATGTTAGATGAGACAGTGATATGTAGATTGGTGTTTTCTTGGGTAATATCTTTTACGATACCTGTTGTTTCAATAATTCCAGTAAACATTATGTATATAATTTTAAATGACTAATTTCGTAAATCAAAAGTAATATATAATGAGTGATAATCGTATAATAAGAGTTGGAATCTCTGTTGGTGATTTAAACGGAGTAGGAATAGAATTGATTTTAAAAACGTTTGAAGATAGAAGAATGTTAGAGTTGTGTACTCCCATTGTTTTTGCATCAGACAAATCAATAGCTTATTATAAAAAAGGATTGAAAATAAATAGGGCTACTTTTAGCGTTGCAGATAGTTCTAAAATTCAAGACGGAAAGTTAAATGTTGTAAATGTATGGAAAGATCACGTGGTGATTGAGCCTGGAAAACCAACCGAAGCTTCGGGTGAAAAGGCGTTTAAATCTTTAGAAGCGGCAACCAATGCTTTGGTAGCTGGAGATGTAGATGTTTTGTTAACAGCACCTATTAGTAAAGATAATATTCAGTCAGAAGTGTTTAGTTTTCCTGGTCATACAGAATATTTAGATTCTAAAATTGAAGGAGAAAGTTTGATGATTTTAATGTCAAACGAAATAAAAATAGGTTTGGTTACAGGTCATATACCTTTGTCAGAAATATCAGATAGTTTAAATAAAGAGATTATCACAAAAAAGATAGACATTATGTATCAATCTTTAGTGAAAGATTTTGGGATTTCTAGACCAAAAGTAGCGGTATTGGGTTTAAATCCTCATTGCGGAGACAATGGGGTAATAGGAAGTGAAGATCAGGAGTTAATTGAACCAATTTTAAAAGAATATCAAGAAAACGGAAAGTTAATTTATGGTCCTTATGCGGCAGATGGATTTTTTGGAAATCAATCGTATTTAAAATTTGATGGAGTTATATCTATGTACCACGATCAGGGTTTGGTAGGTTTTAAAGCAGTGTCTTTTGGAAAAGGAGTGAATTTTACGGCAGGATTAGCAAAAGTTAGAGTATCTCCAGACCATGGTACTGCGTTTGATTTAGCCGGAAAAGGAAAAGCAGAAACCTCTTCTTTTAAAGAGGCATTAGAGCAAGGAGTTTTGATTGCTAAAAAAAGAATGGAGTACCAAACGTTAATTGCTAACCAATTAAAAGTTAAAAAGTAATAAATTAGTGTATTAGGTTTTGAATCAATAAAATGTTTTTATATCTTTGCATGCTCAAATTGAGGTTATTCTATGAAAGCACTACGTGAATTTAAAATTCCATTTGTGGGATTAAAAGAAGGTAAGCACCAATTTGACTTTCAAATTGAAAGAAAGTTCTTTGATGTTTTTGAATATGAGGAGTTTGAAAAAGTATTTTTTGATGTAACTTTAGAGTTAAACAAAAAAGAAACCATGTTGGAGTTGGATTTTGTAGCAAAAGGAATTGTAAACGTTCCGTGTGATGTTACTGGAGAAGATTTTGATATGGAAGTAAATGGACAATTTAAATTGTTAGTTAATTTTGGCGAAAGCTATAACGATGATAATGAAGAATTGTTGGTTTTACCACATGACTCATACGAAATTGAGGTGCAGCAATACATTTACGAGTTAATATTATTGTCCATTCCTCAAAAAAGAATAAAACCTAGAGCTTTAAGAAATGAAACTCTAGCCACAGAAGAGTTAGAAGAACTAAAAGAAAAAGAAGTTAAACAAGCACAAGTAGATCCAAGATGGGATCAATTAAAACAATTATTAGATAAAAAATAAAAATTTATAGCAATGGCACATCCAAAGAGAAAAATCTCAAAAACAAGAAGAGATAAAAGAAGAACTCACTACAAAGCTGTAGCTCCTCAAGTTGCTGTAGATCCAACAACTGGAGAAGCACACTTATACCACAGAGCTCACTGGAACGAAGGAAAATTATATTACAGAGGACAAGTTGTAATTGACGCTACTACTGCAGAAGCTGAAGCGTAATTCTGTCTGTATTTTATATTTAACAAAAAACCCTCATTTTATGAGGGTTTTTTTATTAAATTTGATAAAAATAGTGCAAAAATGAGCTTTATTAGTCAAATTATAGAAATAAATTTTATTTCTTTGATGCTCAATATTGTTTAAAGATTTCTTAACAATCAATTTATGGCAAAAATAAATGCTGCTATCACAGCTGTTGGAAAATATGTTCCCGATTATGTATTAACCAACCAAGAGTTAGAGTCTATTGTAGATACAAATGACGAGTGGATTACTTCTCGTACAGGTATTAAAGAACGTAGAATTCTTAAAGACAAAGACAAACCAACATCTTATTTAGCAATCAAAGCCGCAGAAGACTTAATTCAAAAAAAAGGATTAGATCCTAAAGAAATAGATTTAGTACTAGTAGGTACGGCTACACCAGATATGAATGTAGCATCTACAGCGGTGTATGTAGCAACGCAAATTGGAGCTACTAATGCATTTGGATACGATTTGCAAGCAGCGTGTTCTAGTTTTTTGTACGCGATGTCTACCGCAGCTGCATATATTGAATCGGGTAGGTATAAAAAAGTGTTGATTATAGGAGCAGATAAAATGTCTTCTATCATTGATTATGAAGATAGAGCCACCTGTATTATTTTTGGTGATGGAGCAGGAGCCGCTTTGTTTGAACCAAATAATGAAGGACTAGGCTTGCAAGATGAATATCTAAGAAGTGACGGTATTGGTCGAGAATTCTTAAAAATGGAAGCTGGTGGATCTTTAAATCCAGCATCTCATGAAACGGTAGACAACAAACAACATTTTATAAGACAAGAAGGTAGAACTGTATTTAAATACGCAGTTTCTAATATGGCAGATGCTGCTGTAAAATTGCTGGAAAGAAATAACATGTCCAAAGGTGATGTAGACTGGTTGGCTGCACATCAAGCCAATACAAGAATTATAGAAGCTACGGCTAAAAGAATAGAGTTAGATAAAGAAAAAGTGATGATGAATATCCAGTATTATGGTAATACTACATCAGGAACTTTACCTTTGTTATTGGCAGATTATGAAAAACAATTGAAAAAAGGAGACAATATTGTATTTGCTGCTTTTGGAGGTGGATTTACATGGGGAGCTACTTATTTAAAATGGGCTTATAATTCATAAGCTAAAAAAACTTAAATTTAAAGAAAGAACAACTTACTTAATATAACTTATTATGGAATTAAAGGATATTCAGAATTTGATAAAATTCGTTGCACGTTCAGGCGCAAATGAGGTAAAGTTAGAAATGGAAGATATTAAAATCACCATTAAAACAGGAGAAGGTAAAACAGAAACTACTATTTTACAGCATGCAGCTCCAATTTCAATGGGAGCACCTTTAGCACCTCAAGCACCCGTAGCAGCTCCTGTAGCAGAAGTAGTCCCAGTAGTATCTGAAGCAAATGAAGATTCTAAATACATAACCATTACATCTCCAATGATTGGAACATTCTACAGAAAACCATCTCCAGATAAAGCTTTATTTGTAGAGATTGGCGATACTGTGCAAGCAGATTCAGTTGTGTGTGTAATAGAAGCGATGAAGTTGTTTAACGAAATAGAATCGGAAGTTTCTGGAAAAATAATAAAAGTATTGGTAGAAGATAGTACTCCAGTAGAATTTGGTCAACCATTATTCTTAGTAGATCCATCATAATTTAAAGGAGATAATTAAGTACTAATTTTCTAAAAGAAATACTATGTTTAAAAAAATATTGATAGCTAACCGTGGCGAAATTGCTTTACGTGTCATCAGAACGTGTAAAGAAATGGGGGTAAAAACCGTAGCCGTTTATTCCACTGCAGATCAAGACAGTTTACACGTACGTTTTGCTGATGAAGCTGTTTGTATTGGGCCTGCCCCCAGTTCAGAATCTTATTTAAAAATGTCTAATATAATTGCTGCTGCAGAAATAACCAATGCAGATGCAATTCACCCAGGATATGGCTTTTTGTCTGAGAACGCTAAGTTTTCTAAACTTTGTGAAGATCACGAAATAAAATTTATTGGAGCCTCTCCAGATATGATTGATAGAATGGGAGATAAGGCAAATGCCAAATCTACCATGATTGCTGCAGGTGTACCTTGTGTACCAGGTAGTGAGGGCGTTATTGAAACTTTTGAAATTTGTGAAAAAGTAGCATTAGAAACAGGATATCCTGTAATGCTAAAAGCCTCTGCCGGTGGTGGAGGGAAAGGAATGCGTGCTGTTTGGAAAGCTGAAGAGCTAAGAGATGCTTGGGATTCTGCCCGTCACGAATCAAAAGCTGCCTTTGGTAACGATGACATGTATATGGAAAAGCTGATTGAAGAACCACGCCACATAGAAATTCAAATAATAGGTGATTCTTTTGGAAAAGCGTGTCATTTGTCAGAAAGAGACTGTTCAGTACAAAGACGCCATCAAAAATTAACTGAAGAAACCCCTTCTCCATTTATGACAGATAAATTGAGAAGTAAAATGGGAGAAGCTGCTGTAAAAGCAGCAGAGTATATTAAGTACGAGGGAGCTGGAACGGTTGAGTTTTTAGTAGACAAACACAGAAACTTTTACTTTATGGAAATGAATACCCGTATTCAGGTAGAGCACCCTATAACGGAAGAAGTAGTAGACTTTGATTTGATAAGAGAACAAATTTCTGTTGCAGCTGGTGTTCCAATTTCTGGTAAAAATTATTTACCAAAATTGCACTCAATAGAATGTAGAATTAATGCAGAAGATCCTTTTGCTGGTTTTAGACCAGCTCCAGGAAAAATAGTTTCCTTTCATGCTCCAGGAGGTCATGGAGTCCGTCTAGATACTCATGTGTATGCAGGGTACTCAATTCCTCCTAACTACGATTCTATGATTGCAAAGTTGATTTGTACTGCACAAACAAGAGAAGAAGCAATTGCTAAAATGAAAAGAGCTTTAGATGAGTTTATTATAGAGGGAGTAAAAACAACGATTCCTTTTCATAGACAATTGATGGATCATCCAGATTATGTAGCTGGAAACTATACAACAAAATTTATGGAAGATTTTGAGATTGAAAAGAAGGTTTAAATACTTATAATAAAAAAAGAGAGAGCTATTATAGCTCTCTCTTTTTTTTTATTTTTAAAGGATGAAATTACTTTTAATCTATACAGGAGGAACCATTGGAATGGTTCAAGACCCTATAACCAAATCATTAATACCGGGCAGTATAAAGCCTATAGAGGATTTTTTAAAAATAAAACGTTTTTCTAGGCATGTAAATATAGTAAGCACACAAAAACAAATAGATTCTTCCAATTTTGGAGTAACTTCTTTTCAAGAAGTAGCAACAATTATAGAAAAAAACTACACAAGGTATAATGGTTTTTTAATTTTAATGGGAACCGATACGATGGCTTATATTAGTTCTTTACTAAGTTATTGTACTTTAGGATTGAACAAGCCGATTATCTTTACAGGAGGACAGATACCCTTGTTAGAAAAAACGTCTGATAGTATAAGGAACTTAGAGGGAGCTATTAGTGGTGTTTTAACACATAAATTCCCAAATGAAGTAGGAATTTTTTTTTCAGAAAAATGGTTTAGAGCTGTAGGGGTTACAAAAATTGACACAGAAGAAAATGACGCATATTTAGTTCCAAATATAACTCGAAATTTTGAAGAAACTAAAGCGGAAACTTTTCAGATTGTAAAAGAAATGGAAGCTAAAATAGCCGTTGTAAAGCTAATCCCTTTTGGTAATGAAGAAGTTTTAAGAATTATACTAGAATCTAGTACAATTGATGGTATTGTTTTAGAAGTTTTTGGAGCGGGAAATATACCAAGTTTTAGCAATAAGTTAAAACAATTATTTAAAGACAAAATAGACAAAGGTTTTAAAGTTGTTATTGTGTCACAATGTTTAAAGGGGCAAATTGCTTTAGGGAAGTATAAAGCAAGTGATAGTATTAAAGAGTTAGGTTTAATTAGCGGTAACGCAATGACCACAGAATCTGCAGTAGCAAAAATGATGTTTTTACATCATAAAAAATTAAATTCTCAAGAATATCAGTTTTTTTTTGAGAATTCTTTGAAAGGGGAATAGTACGCATGTTAAGAAGATTTAACAATAGATTATTTTTTAAAGTAAACATTTTTTTGTTACTTGCTCAACGTTTATCAATCATCATTAATAGTATTAATTAAATAAAAATGAAAAAAGTATTTAGCATTCTTGCTGTTGCAGGATTAATGTTTTTAGGAACTTCAACTGCATTTGCACAAGAAGAGGACGCAGCAACTGAAACTGTTGCACAAGAAGAAACTGTTGAAGAGGAAGTAGAACCTGAAGTAGAAGCTCCTCCAGTAGAATCTGCTTCTGTAGAAGCCCCTCCAGTAGAAGCTCCTGAAGAGGAAGCAACATTTCACCAAATCTTAAAGCAACGTTTTATTGAAGGTGGAGCTGGATTTATGGGAATTGTATTGGTAGCCTTTATTTTAGGTTTAGCAATTGCTATAGAAAGAATTATTTATTTAAACTTAGCTACAACAAATACTAAGAAATTAGTTGCAAAAGTAGACGAAGCATTGGCTTCTGGTGGTGTTGAGGCTGCAAAAGACTTATGTAGAGATACTAAAGGTCCTGTAGCTTCTATCTTTTATCAAGGTTTAGATAGATCAACAGAAGGAATTGATGCTGCAGAAAAGGCAGTTGTTGGTTACGGTGGAGTTCAAATGGGACTGTTAGAGCAAAATATTTCTTGGTTGTCTTTATTTATTGCTTTGGCACCGATGTTAGGGTTTATGGGGACAGTTATTGGTATGATTGATGCTTTTGATGCAATTCAAGTTGCAGGAGATATCAACCCAGCCGTTGTAGCAGGAGGTATTAAAGTAGCCTTGTTAACCACTGTATTTGGACTGGTAGTAGCAATTATCTTACAAGTATTTTATAATATTATTATCGCAAAAGTAGATAGTATTGTAAATAAAATGGAAGATGCATCTATTTCTCTAATCGACTTATTAGTGAAACATAAAAAATAATAATAGATTATGAATAGTAAAATATCAAAAATATTAGCTGTTATCATACTTGTTATTGCTATAATAGGTGCTGCATTGTATGCAATGGTACTAACAGCTGATGGGACGGATGCCGTAAAAAGCAGTGTAAGTCCCTTAGTAGAATTTTCTGCTTGGTTATTATATGTAACATTGGCAATTACTGTAATATTTGCCATTGTTAATATATTAAAGAATCCAGAAGATTTAAAGAAAATAGGAATCAACCTAGCTGTTTTAGGAGCTGTGTATGCAGTGGCTTATTTTACTGCTTCTGATGCTGCAGTACTAGATGTACAAGGGCAAATATTAGAAGGAGGAGAAGCTGGAGCAACTTCTAAACTAATCAGTACAATTATCAACTACAGTGTTTACTTAGCGGGTATTGCTATTGCTGTTGTTGGTCTTGGAGCTGTAAAATCAGCAATTAAATAAGAATCTAGATATGGCAAAAAGAGATATACCAGAAATCAACGCAGGTTCAATGGCAGATATTGCTTTCTTGCTGCTTATCTTTTTCTTGGTAACAACAACTATGGATACCGATTCTGGTGTGTTTAGGAAGTTGCCAGAAATACAACCAGACAATACAGAAGCACCTCCAGTAAAAATGAAAAATATACTAGAGGTGAACATCAACAGATTCGATCAATTATTGATTGATGAAGAAGAGGTTAAAATTGAGGATGTTCGTCAAGCGGCAATAGATTTTATTGACAATGGTGGAGGTACTTATGAAGGGAAAGCATGTGATTATTGTGGAGGAGAGAAGAAAGAAGCTTCTTCTGACCATCCAGGAAAAGCAATCATCGCTGTTCAAACTGCTCAAACTACTTCGTATGGTATGTATATTTCAGTTCAAAATGAATTGTTAGCGGCATACACTGAGTTGAGAAATAGATATGCAAAGAAATATTTGACAGGAAAATATAAAGGTCTTTCTTATTCTGATTTGTTGAACTTACAAAAAAATGATAAGGAAAACGATGATATTAAAGCAGCTTTAACTAAAATTAAAAAAGCATATCCTGAGATATTATCAGATGCTGAACCTATAAAATAAGAAGCATATGTCTAAGTTTGGAAAAAAGAAAAAAGATGTACCAGCAGTAAACACTGCTGCGTTACCAGATATTGTATTTATGCTTTTGTTTTTCTTTATGGTTGCTACAACTATGAGAGAAACAACGCTTCAAATTAAGCCACCAAAATTGCCAAGTGCAACAGAGGTTAAAAAATTAGAGCACAAAAGCTTGGTGAGTACTATTTATGTAGGAAAATCTAAAAATCCATCCGCTGGTAAAGGAGACAAAATTCAGTTAAATGATAAAATTTCTGGAGTAAATGATGTCACAAACTTTATTTATTCAGAAAGAGATAAACATGATGCTGAAGAGCAAAAAGCTATGGTTACTTCTATCAAAGCAGATTTAAAAACAAATGTAGGTACCATCTCGGATATCAAACATGAGTTAAGAACCATCAACGCATTAAAGATTAGTTATTCTTCTGGAACAGGAGATGTCTCTAACAACTTTAAATAAGAAAAAAGCAGTGTTTTAAAACACTGCTTTTTTTTGTGTTATATTGAGAATAAATTAACGAATAGGTTTTCGAAACTTATGTTTTTTATTCTGTTTTTCGTTTAAGAGGTTGTGTATCTTGCACACTGAAAATATACTAACAATTAAAAACCAAACATATGAGCGTTATCGTTAACATTCACGCAAGACAAATTTTTGACTCAAGAGGTAATCCTACTGTAGAAGTAGATGTAGTTACAGAAAACGGAGTTTTAGGTAGAGCAATTGTTCCTTCAGGAGCATCTACCGGAGAACACGAAGCTGTAGAATTAAGAGACGGTGGTTCTGACTTTATGGGGAAAGGTGTTTTAAACGCTGTTAACAACGTTAACACTGCATTGGCAGAAGAGTTGGTTGGTTATTCTGTGTTCGAACAAAATGCTATTGATAAAGCAATGATTGAATTAGACGGAACTCCAAACAAAGCTAAGTTAGGAGCAAATGCTATTTTAGGAGTTTCTTTAGCAGTTGCTAAAGCTGCTGCTAACGAGTTAGAAATACCTTTGTACCGTTATATTGGTGGAGTTTCTGCAAATACATTACCTGTTCCAATGATGAACATTGTAAACGGTGGATCTCATTCAGATGCTCCTATTGCATTTCAAGAGTTTATGATTATGCCTGTAAAAGCTAAAGATTTTACAGAAGCATTAAAAATGGGGACTGAGATTTTTCATAACTTAAAGAAAATTTTACACGATAGAGGTTTATCTACAGCTGTTGGTGATGAAGGTGGATTTGCTCCAACTTTTGATGGAACAGAAGATGCTATTGAAACGGTATTAAAAGCTATTGAAAAAGCAGGATATAAGCCGGGAGAAGAAATTATGTTAGCATTAGACTGTGCCGCTGCAGAATTTTTTGTAGACGGAAAATACAATTACGCTAAGTTTGAAGGAGAAAATGGAGCCATCCGTACTTCTAAGGAACAAGCTGAATATTTAGCTGAATTGTCTGCTAAGTACCCAATCATTTCTATTGAAGATGGTATGGATGAAAACGACTGGGAAGGATGGAAATACTTAACAGAATTGGTAGGAGATAAAGTACAATTAGTTGGTGATGATTTATTTGTAACCAATGTAGAGCGTTTGTCTAAAGGTATTGAGTCCAACACTGCAAACTCTATATTAATTAAAGTAAACCAAATTGGTACTTTAACTGAAACTATTGCAGCTGTAAACATGGCACATAATGCTGGTTATACTTCTGTAATGTCTCACCGTTCTGGAGAAACTGAAGATACTACTATTGCTGATTTAGCAGTAGCTTTAAATACAGGTCAAATTAAAACAGGTTCTGCATCTCGTTCTGACCGTATGGCTAAATACAATCAATTGTTAAGAATTGAAGAAGAATTAGGAGAGGTAGCTTATTTTCCTCAAACTAAAGCTTTCAAAATTAAGAAATAAGACCTTGTTAATTTCTTGAATATTATTAAAAAGCACCTCGTATGAGGTGCTTTTTTTTTTATAATATAACTTCCCTGTTTTTTAATGCTACTTAGTTTTATAAAATTAATAAAATTTAATTCATTCTAAGCTTAAGATAATTGAATGATAGTAAATTACCTGTAGTACCGCGTTTATACAGAAACCCTATTTAAATTAGCATTAATAATGCAATATGGGGGTTTAATTCTACAATAAAAAATTCAGTGTAGTCAGGTATAATTTAAGTTAACATTTAAATTAAAAAGTAATAATAAAGAAAACAATAGATTGAGTACTTAATAAGATAGGTTAGTTCTTGATTTAATCCAGTCATTTAATTTATCACCAAAAAAATTAGAGTATATTTTAGCGCCATCAGAGTTTAAATGAGAGGGGTTTTCAAAATACTTGTTATTCGATATGAACAAACTCTCTTTAGAGTAATTATTGAGCTGTGTGTTAGTCATATCAGATATTTTTTGAGAAAATGAAAAGCAATCAACACAGTCTTCATACTTAGGAGAAATAACAACAAAAAGGGGAATTTCTCTTTCTTTACAAGAATTTATAATATCATAATAAAATTGAACCTTCTCGTTATCATAATCAAAATTTGTAGACTCCTTTTTCTTTATAGGTAACTCCCAAATACCTTCTTTAGGAATAAAACCAGTACTAGATGTACCTGTTTTTGTTAAAGCCAAATTACCTTCTATAATTCTAAGCAAAAGTGAATTGTACGGGTATGTTTTAGATAATCTTTTATATTTTTCAAAAAATGATCTTTTGTTAATAACCTTATTTAGTACGGGGTATTTATTTACATATGGAAGAAGTACAGAAAGTCTATCGTAAGGAATATTGTTTTTAGGGAAATCCATAATTTCATACAATTCCAAAACAATAACTTTTGGAGTGTATCTATGTAAAATAATATCTAAAATTGCTTTTTGGTATATAATTGACTGTCCATCTAAACCTGCATTATAAGTAGTTAGACCTGTTTTTTGTTGAATAATAGAAGGATCATAGTGTTGAACAGCTCTGGAGCTTCCTAAAATTAAAATATCTGATGTTACATTTTCCAAGACATTTTTTATACGATATGATTTTCCTTTAACTTGTTTGTAAAAGAAGTTTTCAATAATATTTCCGAGTATAATATCTATAGAAATAACAAGAATAAATAAAATAGATATTTTGAGAATAAATTTTTTCATAGCTAAAATTGAAAATAAATAAACTGTCCCCCATCAAATACACCAAATAAAATTAAGGTAAATATTAATAAAAGATAGGTGATCCATCGAATGATATAATTTTTGTGATTTAAAAAAATGAATTTACCTTCATTTTTTTCATGCAAATTTTCAAAAAAAAGTAACGTAACTACTCCCATAGTTCCAAGAACAATCGCATCAATATTGTTTGTAAATAAGGCTCCTTGTTTTGTAAATATAGATTTTATTACTACAAAAGAATCACTAATTGAGTTGGCTCTAAAAAAAATCCAAGCAAAACAGACAAGCGAGAAAGTGAGGATAGTTCTAAAGAAATTTATAAATCTTAGGGATGATTTTTTCGAAGTGTTTTTCCCAAAAATTATTTTTTCGGTAATTTGATAAAACGCATGTAGTGCACCCCATATAACAAATGTCCAATTAGCACCGTGCCACAGTCCGCTAATTACAAACGTGATTGTCAAATTAAGATAATGCCTTTTTTTTGAAACTCTATTACCTCCAAGTGGGATATATAAATAGTCTTTAAACCATGTAGATAATGAAATATGCCATCGCCTCCAAAAATCAGTTATAGAAATAGAAAAATAAGGACGTTTAAAGTTAGTCATTAAATCAAATCCAATAAATTTAGAAACACCTATTGCTATATTTGAATATCCAGCAAAGTCACAGTATATTTGAAAAGAAAATAAAATAGTGGCGAATAATAGTGTAATTCCTGAATGATATTCAACATTATTATAAACAGCATCGACATAGACAGAAAGTCTATCTGCAACTACAATTTTCATAAAATAACCCCATAGCATTAGCTTTAATCCTTCAACAGCTCTACTGTATTCAAATTTATGTGTTTTACGAAACTGAGGAAGTAAATCTTTAGCTCTTTCTATAGGTCCAGCTACAAGTTGAGGGAAAAAAGAAACAAACAAAGCATAGTTGATAAAGTTATTTTCAGCCTTTAAATCATTTCTATAAACATCTATTGTATAACCAATTGCTTGAAAAGTATAAAATGAGATACCAACGGGTAGTAATATATCAAAATTAGGAACCTTGAAATTTACATCCGAATAAATTAATAACTGATTTATAGATTCTCCTAAAAAATTAAAATATTTGTAAAAAAATAAGATACCTAAATTAATTATTAAGCTAATACTTAACAATACTTTTTTCTGATTTATTGTATTACTTTTAGATATTAACATTCCACAACTATATGTAAGAATTGTAGATGTCATAATTAATAAAGCAAATATAGGTTTCCAGTTCATATAAAAATAGTAACTGGATAACAGTAAAAATAACGATTTAAATTTTTTGGGTACAGCGAAGTATAATAAACTTACTAACGGGAAAAATAACAGAAAACCAAAAGAGTTAAATAACATTGTTTTATTTTTATTAGTTTCTGGTTTTAATTAAAATTAATACAGAAAAAAAATACCCAACAAATTAACAAAATTTAGATGTAAAACAAACGCACTTTTAGCTATTATTTTATCATTTAAACTTAATAATCAACGTGAAATAAATAAGGTTGAAAATTTTCTTATGTTAATACGGAAAACGTTTAAGCATATTTTTAACCAATAAAAAATGAATAATTACAATACGTTAAATAGAGAAATATTCTATCTTAAAACATAAAAAATCCCTAAGTAAACATTTTATACTTAGGGATTTTAAATAATGTATAGTTGCTATTTATTTAGCAGCTTCGTAGTTTGCAGACACAGCATCCCAATTAATTACATTAAAAAATGCATTAATATAGTCAGGTCTTCTGTTTTGGTAATTTAAGTAATAAGCGTGTTCCCAAACGTCCAATCCTAAAATAGGTTGGTTACCACAGGTAACACCTGGCATTAATGGGTTGTCTTGATTAGGTGTAGAACATACGTTAACAACTCCTCCTTTTGCAACACACAACCAAGCCCATCCAGAACCAAATTGAGTAGCTGCTGCGTTTGCAAATGCATTTTTAAACTCTTCAAAAGATCCAAAAGCAGCGTTGATAGCCTCTGCTAAAGCTCCTTTAGGTTCTCCACCTCCGTTTGGAGACATTACAGACCAAAATAAGTTATGGTTGTAAAAACCTCCACCATTGTTACGTACAGCACCGTTTGTCATGTCTAATCCACCTAGAATTTCTTCAATAGATTTTCCTTCTAAATCAGTTCCTGCAACTGCTCCGTTTAATTTTGCAGTGTATGCTGCATGATGTTTTCCATGGTGGATTTCCATCGTTTTAGCATCAATATTTGGTTCTAATGCATCTAATGCATATGGTAATTTTGGTAATTCAAAAGCCATTGTAATCTTAATTTTAATTGTTTATACTCAAAGATAATCAACTAATTTTTTTAAAAAGAATATTTTAGGACTTATTTCTAAGGACAACTTTAATGTTTTTAAAATTAGAAATTTAATAGTAACTATCAGCTTTTACCTACAAAACTTATGTATGTAAACTTTGATTGACTTAAGCCTAAATAAAAATGGGGTGTTTGGTTTAATGAAATATAATGATTGATAAATATAGCTAAAACCCTAGTTTTTTATGGATATTTAACCGTTACAAGTACTGTTAAGTAGATGTTATTTTGTGTAAAAAGAAGCTTTGTGTGTTAGCTTTGACGATAGAAAATATCAAAAACATAAAAAATGATCAAACATATTTATTTAGTTGTTTTTTTAAGCTTATCAAGCCTATTGTCGGCACAAAATAAACACTTACTCAATACAATTTCTCCTACAGCAGTGGTTTTAGATATGGAGAATGTTGCCAATTGGCAAATTACACATTTTAGGGATAATTATAGTGGGAGAAAAAAACCTCACCACATTGCAGATTGGACCAATGGAGCTCTGTATGTTGGGATGTCTAAATTTGCTAAAATGGCTAAAAATGACAAATATTGGAATTTTTTAAACGAAGTAGGAGCAAAACAAAACTGGAAATTACATTGGAGAAAATATATGGCAGACGATCATATTGTTGGGCAAATGTATTTTCAATTGTACAAAAAGTATGGTGATAAAAAAATGATTCAACCTACATTGAATCACTTAGATTGGATTTTAAAGAACCCATCTAAACAACCAATTACATTGGATAAATACAAACATTTAGAACGTTGGACTTGGTGTGATGCCTTGTTTATGGCACCTCCACTTTGGGCACAAGCGTCAAAAGTTACGGGTGATTCTAAATATACAGACTTTATGTTAAAAGAGTATGAGGCTACCAAACAGCACTTATTTGATAAAGAAGAACATCTTTTTTATAGAGATAATAGTTATATAGGTAAACTAGATCATGGCAAAAAAGTATTTTGGTCTAGAGGTAATGGATGGGTTTTTAGTGGTTTGACACTTTTGATGGATACGTATGATAAAGACTCTAAAGAATATGCTTATTTTAAAGACATTTATGTTAAAATGGCAAAAAAAATAATAAAAATTCAAACACCAGAAGGTCATTGGGCAATGAGTTTGTTAAATCAAAAATTTTATAAAACACCTGAAACTAGCGGAACTGCGTTCTTTACTTTTGGCTTGGCTTGGGGAATTAATCATGGAATTTTAGATCAAAAAACATACGAACCTCATGTTAGAAAAGCTTGGAATGCCTTAAAATCTTACATAAACAAAGACGGAATGCTTGGTTATGTTCAGCCAATTGGAGCAGGACCTGATAAATCTTTTAAAGATCAAACAGAAGTATATGGAACAGGAGCTTTTCTCGCTGCAGGATCTGAGGTTTATAAATTATACGGAGGGCAGCCTATTTACCAGATTAAAAAGCCCGATTATAAAGTGAGCCCCAAAACAGGAGTAACCAGAAAACATTGGTTAGACATGGCTCAATATATTTTAGAGGGAGCGTTTTCTTATGTTAAAAATATAGAAGATCCTTTAAAGTTTCCTAAAATAGGAAAAGTTGCTTATCCAAGGTATAAGTCGCAAGTGCCTGTAGAAAAACTAGAGGGGTTATGTAGAACTTTATTTGTAGCGGCTCCTTTGTTAAAACAAAATCCAGAACTTGAGATTAATAATATAAAGATAGCAGATTATTACAGACTACATATACGCCATTTACTAGATAAAAATCACCCTTCTTTTATTAAGGATAAACAAGGACAATGGCCAGGTCAGACATTGGTGGAATTTGGAGCTTTAGCTATGTCTTTTTTCTCTATTCCTGAGGTTTTGTGGGATCCTTTAACTCAAGATGAAAAAGATACACTGGCACGCAAAATGATAAGTTATGCGGATGGTGGTACAGTACCTTCTAACTGGAAATTCTTTAATATTTTTGTGTTGAGTTTTTTTAAAGAGCAAGGTTATACGGTAAATGAAGCTTTGTTAGAAAAATACCTTCATAAAACGGTACAACACTACCGTGGAGATGGCTGGTATAACGACAATCCTGCTTATGATTATTATAGTATGTGGGCTTTTCAAATGTACGGACCTTACTGGTCTGAGGTTTTTGGTAAAAAACATTACCCTAAAATAGCTGCAAGTTTTAAAAATAATTTTTTAGATATCAAGAACACATATCCTAATATGTTTAGTAAGGATGGTAAAATGATTATGTGGGGTAGAAGTATTAGCTACCGTATTGCTTCTATTAGTCCTTATCCCTTATTAGGTTTTTATCCTGAAGAAACTAGAGATGTAAACTGGGGTTGGATGCGAAGAATTTCATCGGGGGTATTACTTCAATTTTTGCAACATCCAGAGTTTATAAAAGATGGAGTTCCCACTCTAGGGTTTTATGGTTCTTTTGATCCGGCAGTACAACCCTATAGTTGTAGAGGAAGTGTATATTGGATGGGGAAAGCATTTTTAAGTCTTTTGTTACCTGAAGATAATATTTTTTGGAATGAGGAAGAAAATGACGGAGAATGGAATGGAGAAATAGCCCAAGCAAAAGTGAAAAATTCTTTTTACAAAGGATCAAAAATAATGGTTACTAATTATGCAGGTATTGGAGCTTCTGAAATAAGAGCTTGGTGCAATGTACCTACTACAAAAACTAAAGAAGCTTTTAGATATAGTGAAAGTTACCACAAACTGTCTTACAATTCTGCTTTTCCGTGGCAGGCGAATGGTAAAAATGGAGAAGTTTCTATGAATTATATGTTTGAAACCAAAAAACAAAACACTCCTTATGAACCTGGACATATATACACATTTAAAAAATACGAAAATGGAATTTATTACCGAGATTTAAAATCGGAGTTTTTAGATAACACAACACTTCACTTAGCGGAACTTCCTGTAAAAAATGGGATTATTAGAGTAGATCAAGTTAAAGGAGATCAGGTTAAATTTGCTTTAGGGCATTATGCTTTACCAAATATTAACGGAGAAATAATTGAAATCATAAGAAAGATAAACGGTAAAGAGGTTCATATTATAGATAATGGAGAATATAAGTTAGCAATGGTGCCTGTTTATGGATGGGAGTCTATTAAAACAATTCATACAAAAGGGTTGCACCCTATGGCAAATCAAAGTGCTACAATAAATACCTATGCAACCCATAACGGAGATAATAAAAACACTTTTGTTACTGCTTTACTTTGGAAAAAATCAGGAGAAAAATTTACAAAAGAAGAGTTAACTATTAAAAAAATTAAAATAAACACTAAAAAAAATAAAGTAACAATATATAGGAAAAAAATAAAGACAGATTTTCGTTTTTAAGCTAATACTTGTAGCAAAAAATAGATGTATTATTAGTGCTTTTTCTACTACACAAAATACCTACCCACCCCTTTTTTTAATGAGTAGAATTTAATACAAAGTTATCATTACCTATTTGTTATAAAAACCAATTAATTGTTAAAAACAAAAAAAACATGAAGATATTATTATTACTATCTATAGGATCTTTACTCTATGCAACGCCACCCAAAAAAATAACAGTTTCTACAAAAAACACTCTAAATCAAGAACGTTACGATGCTTTAATAAGAATTCCAAAAGACAAAATACCAAGGAGTTTACATTTGCTAAATTTTATAATTTTAGATAAAGAGACAGAGACTCCTTTTCAGGCAGAAGATGTTGATGGAGATGGTAATTGGGATAATATATTACTAGTTTCTAATTATAAAGCAAAAGAGACAAAGTTATTTGTGTTAAAAAAAACGAATATTCCCAAAATATATACAAAGGCAACAGATGTATATTTTGGTGTTGGGAATACCCAAAAAAACGTAAAAGAAGTACAGAAATACAGTCGTAAAAAAGATAAGCCAAATAAAAAATTTTTCCAGATGGAAGGCCCTGCCTGGGAAAATGATAAAGTAGGCTATAGAATGTATTTTGATACCAGAAACTGTATTGATATTTTTGGAAAAACAACAAATAAGCTTATGCTTTCTAAAGTTGGAATTGGTGTTTTAAAAAATTATCATCAAAGAAAGAAATGGGGTATGGATGTTTTAAAGGTGAAAAAATCTTTAGGTGCGGGAGCTATTGCCTTAAAAAGTAAAGAAAAATTTCTTAGAATTAAAGGAGAACACAATACAGTTTTTAAAACCCTTGAAGAAGGTCCTATTAAAGCATCTTTTATAATGGAGCATAAGGGTGTAGGTTTTAAAGGTAAACAAATAGAAGTGCAACATAAAATAAGTATTTACAAAGGACAGTATTATTATGTGAGTGATGTAATGTTTAGCAAAAAAAGCAATCATGTAAATCTTGTAGCTGGAATTGTAAATTTAAAAAACAACAAAGTTTGGACTTATGAAAGCGACCAGATGTTTGTGTTGAGTTCCTACGGAAAACAATCAGAAAATAATGATAACTTAGGAATGGCCCTTTTGGTGGATAAAAAGCACAAATTGGGATTTGGGAAAATTAATAACACTCAAGATATTTCTAATTCTCATTATTTAGAAATGAAAATCAAAAGAAAATTTAATAGATTTTATTTTGTAAGTGGGTGGGAACTATCTGATAAAAATTTTAGTAATCAAGAGAGATTTACTTTAAGTCTAAAAACAATTGCTAATGAAATAGCCAATCCGGTACTAATTTTATAAATTTTTTCTATATTGAAAATTAGCTTATTATAATACTGTTTTTAAAGAGAACAGAAAAAAAGACATGACCACGATTGACAATTCTAAAGTTTACTTAAAACGAGTAATTGAAAGTGCTATATTTAAAAAAGCACCAACAAGCGCTAGACTTCTTGCCTTTTTAGCCAATTCAACTTTTGATAAAAAAGAATTGAAAGAGACTACCATAGGGTTAGAGTTGTTTGGAGAGTCTTTTTTAAATGAAACAAATTCATCTAAAATAAGAGTAAGTATATACAATCTTAGAAAAAGATTAAATTCTTATTATGAAAATGAAGGGAAAGTAGATCCTTATAGGATAGAAATTGAAAAAGGACAATATTACGTTAGTTTTATAAGAAGTAATGTACGTAAAGAGGTAGATTATAAAAAAAGGTACAAAACGGTTTTAGTTTTATTTGTACTTTTTTTAATAAGTGTTTTATTAACCTTTAAAAGTGTATTATACAAACCTAAGTTTGTATTGTGGAATTCGTTTTTTAAGAGTAAAAAAGAAACATTACTGGTGGTAGGGGATATATTTGGTATCATGAGACAAAAACTATCAGGCAAAACATATTGGTATAGAAATTATTCCATTAATTCTATTACAGATTTTTATGAGTACAAACGTAAAAATCCTAATTTAAAAGACAGTATATATCCATCATCTTACACTTATATTACCGCTATGGGAGCAGTGGCAACCAATGATGTTTCAAGACTATTTACGTATCAAAATCGTAAGCTATCTGTAAAATTATCTTCAAAAATAGATTATAACGATATTAAAAATCAAAACATAATTTACGTAGGTCCTCTAAAAAATAAAAACAAAATGATTATTTTTTTTAACAAAACAAATTCTGATTACAGTTTTGTTAAACAAAATAGAGGATATAGTTTACTTAATAAACACACACAAAAAATATATAAATTATCAACACTTGATGATAATACAGAATACGCAATAGTGTCTAAACTTTATCAAAAAAACAATAAAAACTCACAATTTATGTTTTTTTCAAATCATGATATTGGGGTAATGGGTACTGTAGAGTATTTTACAAATTTAGAAAAAACACAAAGTTTTATAGACAAATATAAAATAAAAGAAAAGTCATCCTTTACGGCTCTTTTTAAAGTAAAAGGACAAGAAAGAGTAAATCTTAGTTTAGAATTAATAACGGTAAGTGTAATAAATTAAGCGTTTTTTGTTTTATTATTTTTGTAGAGTTCATAAAATAAAAAAGTAAAGAGTAGTGTGTATTCTAAACCAACCATCCAAAGGTTTTCTTGATAGCTACTAGAGGTGTAAGCACTGTAGCTTAAAATAATTAAATAAGACCAAAGTAACGGAAAAGAATAGTGTGTAAATAGACTTAGAAACAAAGGAATGGCAATGTACCAAGGGTGCACAATACTAGACATCGAGTAATAAAAAACAATAACAAAAAGCATTGTTGTAAACAGTACCTTGTAATGGTTGTTTTTTCTAAAAAAAGAAATAGATAGTGTAAAAATAATTACTAAAACAGGAGTGATTTTCCCTACAGTTTTAATGATATTATAACCCTTAGTATGATAGCCTATTTCTCTTACAATATAATAGATACTGGCGTTAAATTCAAAATTCTGAAAATATAACTCTATACTAGACATAAAGTTTTGATATAGCGTGGTACTTAAAAAAGGGAGGAATAAAAGAAAGATAAACAAACCAACAATACTCCCGTATTTGATAAGTTTTATCCATTTAAGTTTTTTGAAGAGTACAGGTAAAAAAATTAAGGGAATTAGTTTTATTAAAATAGCTCCTGCAAATAAAATAGCCGATTTAGAGTTTTTATTCTTAAGTAAATAATACAAACTAGCGCTAAAAAAAGCGAGCATCATCCCTTCGTAATGTAAGTTACCTGTAAGTTCTATTATAGCAAAAGGATTGATAAAATAAAGAAGAATTTTACGAGTGTTTAACTTTAGTTCTTTTAAAATTTGGGTTCCATAATAAGCCGTTAAAATATCAGATGCTATTAATGTAACCCGCATTACCACAGTACTAATAAGTAGGTTGCTAGTAGAGAAAATAGCTGGTATGGTAAATGCAAGCTGATTAAGCGGCGGATAACAAGTGTAATGACTTCCATTTGCGGCTCCCATTCCTTGATAAAGTTGTGTGCCGTTTTGTATAAGTGACGGGTTCTTTTCTGGTAGGATTAAATAAGGATTAATTCCGTTAAAAAGCGCTCTACCATCCCAAAGGAATCTGTAAAAATCATCGGACAGATTTGGAATTGAAAACATAAAAACCAATCGGAATAAAATTCCGACATTTAAGAGCGTTTTGGTACTGAGCGTAGATTTATAATAGAGTAATAAAAACAAACCAAATACGAGTGTATAGACTACAAATACTTGATTAAAGTTAGTTCTTAGAACATGATATCCAAATAGATAATAGACAACTACTGTTAGCAAAATAAGAATCCAACTTGTGGTTGTGTTTATTTTGTAGGGAGTTAAGTCTTTTATCATCATTGTATTTATACTTTTGAGAATACTGATTTGTAAAAAATAAAACCAAAGCCTAAAAATAGCATACAATGGAAAATAAGCATACCAGAGTCAAAAGGCATGTACCATTCATTAGCCGCAAATAGTGTTTTTGTGTTAAAAGTATAGTTGGTGTTTTTATTGTTGTTACCAATATAACGAACCAACCAAGCACTTACAATTCCAAAGAAAAAATACAAACATAGTAGTCCTTCATAAATTACATTTTTAGAAGGTTTCTTACGTAGGTATTTGTTGTTTTTCCAATCAAAAGATTTGATGTTAAATTTGGGTGTACGCACAAAATCGCTTCTTTTTCTTCTATGACCTTCTAAAACAGCACCAGAGTTGTTTAAAGACAAGCCCATAGCCACACTAAAAAAAGTAAAAAATGTACGGGTGTATTGTAAAAAAAGTTTAATGCCAGACTGTTGTCGTATATTTTTGTAAACATACCAATAGCATATAAAAAAGATTAGGGTACTCATAGCAAAAAAACTCATAGCTATAAAATAGACTCTAAAATCTGAATAGAAGTTTTTAACATACAACATAGGTACACTTAAAATGCCCACAATAAACACGTTTAAAAACATGGTACTGTTTAATAAGTGCAGTATACAATGTGCTTTTGTTTTAAAAGAGAGATGAGATTTTAAAATTTGACGAAACATTTTTTGAAAATTTTCTGCGCCACCCTTGTTCCATCTAAATTGTTGCGATCTAGCAGCGCTAATTACCACTGGTAGTTCTGCGGGAGTTACTACATCTAACAAATATTTAAAATCCCAACCTTTTAATTGAGCTCTATAACTTAAATCTAAGTCTTCCGTTAAGGTATCTCCTTCCCAATTCCCAGCATCATAAATACACTCCTTTCTCCAAACTCCTGCAGTTCCATTAAAATTGATAAAATGACCCTTGGAGTTTCGTCCCATTTGTTCTAATGTAAAATGTGCATCTAAGGCAAAGGCCTGAATTTTAGTAAGCAAAGAAAAATCACGATTTATGTGACCCCAACGCGTTTGTACAACTCCAATTTTTTGATCCTTAAAATAAGGAATAGTTTTGTAGAGCCAATCTGTTTGTGGTATAAAGTCAGAATCAAAAACGGCGATAAATTCTCCTTTTGCAATTTTTAAACCTTCTTTTAAAGCTCCTGCCTTAAAACCTTGTCGATTGGTTCTTGTAATATGAACAATATTTAAACCTGAGGCTGCTAATTTATCTATACGCTCTTTAGTTTTTAAAACTGTTTCGTCAGTAGAATCGTCCAAAACCTGAATTTCTAGTTTTTCTTTAGGATACTCTAACAACGCTATATTTTTTAGCAAACGCTTCATCACATACTTTTCGTTAAAAACAGGCAATTGTACGGTTACATACGGAATTTCGTCTGGATTTTTAAAATTGAATGTAGGACTTAGGTCTTTGTTTTTTTTACGATTGGCGTTTCTGTAATTAAACAATAAATTTAATTGAGCTAAAGCATAAAAAAAAATCATTAATAGCGATATGATATATACAATAAGTAATACATAACTAATAATGTAGATTATATCATTAGTGGTGTTTGAAACTATAAATAAGAAACTACTAAACATTATTTTAAACTGTATTTAAATATCCAAGTAAGAATTTTAATTCCGGCAAAGATACTTCCTTTTATGGTACCCGATACCTTAGAAACTCCAATTCTTTCTCTATATTTTACTGAAACCTCTGTATACATAAAGTTTTTTTTGAGTGCTTTTAACTGCATCTCTACTGTCCATCCGTAGGTTTTGTCTACCATGTTTAGCTCCAACAATTTTTTGTGTTTAATGGCTCTAAAAGGTCCTAAATCTGTAAAGGTTGATTTAAAAAAAAGTTTCATTAAAAACGTAGCTAACCAATTTCCAAACACTTGTTGTGGTGTCATAGAATTTTTGGCTCGTTGATGATTGTTTCTGGAACCAATAACCAAATCGTAACCATGATCCACTATAGGAGCAATAATTTCTGTAATTTGTTCTGGATAGTCTGAATAATCTCCATCCAAAAACACTACTATATCTGTTTCTATTTGTTTTTTTTTAATATAGTTTATTCCTTTTAAACATGCATAGCCATATCCTTTTAATGGCTCAAACAAAACTGTAGCTCCAGCATTTTTAGCTTGTTTAGCTGTTAGGTCTGTGGAGTTATTGTTGATAACCAATATATGCTGAACTATGTGTTTGGGAATATCGTTGATAACGTTTGCAATAGCATGCTCTTCGTTATAGGCAGGTATAATTACTGTAATTTTATTCATTTAATTTATCATAATCCTTTTTAAAGGAACTCCAATCTCTCCATTCGTTTGTTTTAAGTCCCTTTTTGTGATAGCTTCCTTTTACAATTTTGTTATTTACATAGTATATACAATAGCCATCTTTTACGCCTTTTTTTAATTCGCATTTGTGCGATAGTTTTCCTAGACCATCAAAAAACAACCACCATTTATTTTTTTTGCCATTTAAAAAATTCCCTTTTTTTAAAATAATTCCTTTATTAGAGTAAAAGTCCCAGTAACCGTTTTTAATTCCTTTTTTAAAAGAGCCTTTTTGTAATAACGTACCCAATTCAGAATAAAACTGCCAACTTCCACTTTTTAACCCATTTTTATAGTGACCAGATTTTAAAATAACGTTGTTTTTAGAGTAATAAATCCAGTATCCGTCTTTTAGATTGTTTGTATATGTCCCTTCTGATTTTAGTGCATTGTTAGCGTAGTATTTTTGTGTTTTATAATTTAATTTTACACCAGATTTTTTAGAATAAATTTTTAGGGAGTCTAAATGATTTGTAGAATAATATTTCCAGTCTTTATCTTTAAAGTTGTGAAGGTAATTCCCTTTGGCAATCACATTATTTGGTAAAACTTCAGTCCAAAACCCCTCTTTTTTATTTTTTTTAGCCCAACCTTCAGCAATAACGTCTCCCTTTTTATTATAAATTCTTTCGTAATATTTTGGATTGTTCTTCTGATAAGTTCTCCAATACTTTACAGGATGATTGTTTTGAGTGTACCATTCGTATTGTAAAGAGCCATCTTTAAAATATTCTTGGTGTAAAATTGCCTTGTTCTGAGAAAAAATAGCAAAAGGAGACAGCAATAATAGGGGTATAATTTTTTTAATCATTTTTTTGAGTCATGCTAAGTAAATCAATATCGTTGCCCAAAATTACTTCTTTTATTTCGGTTCTACTAGTTCCTGTATCAGAACCGTTCTCTAGTTTTAAAACACCACGAGGGCAAACTGCCGAACAAATACCACAACCCACACAAGATGAGCGAACAATATTTTGACCTTTCTGGGCGTAAGATCTCACATCTATACCTTGTTCACAGTAGGTAGAACAGTTTCCGCAAGATATACATTGCCCACCATTGGTGGTAATTCTAAAACGGGATTTAAATCTTTGCACAAAACCCATATATGCTGCAAGCGGACATCCAAACCTACACCAAACTCGGTTTCCTAAAATAGGGTAGAAGCCTGTACCAATAATACCAGAAAAAATAGAGCCTACAAAAAATCCGTACCAAGTTTGCACATCATATACAGAGATTCCTAATGTTAATTCTTTCCAGCTAGGTATTTTTGAAAAGTATACATATAATGTTAATGCAGTCATACCAATAGCAAACGCTAAAACTCCATGAATTAACCAACGTTCTACCTTCCATGAAAATAAAGATTTGTCTGACAATTGCCTGTAAGGATCTCCTAATGTTTCTGCCAATCCACCACATCCACAAACCCAAGAACAGTACCATCTTTTTCCATAGAAATAAACCATTATAGGTATAATAACAAGTGTTAGTAGCACTCCCCAAACAAACATAAAAATCCCCAAGTTTCCACTATTTATCAATCCGTTAATATTCCAATCAAAAAAGAAAGAATAATTTAGAGGCCAGGCGTTTTTAAAGTCAAACCAAGGTTTGTTAAAAGCTACCAATATTTCTGGAATTAAGAATGCAAAAGCTATTTGAAAAAATAAAACAACCGCTGTTCTTATGAACTGGTATTTGTTGTGGCGGTATTTTATAAACATTCTAACAGCAAAAACAGTCATAACAGAACAATACATAAATCCGTATAAAAACCATTGGCTTGCATTGTTGCCGCTTAATGCTTTGCTAATTCCATTTACAGCAAGTATAGGATTTACAATGTAGTTAGGAAAAAAGTATAACAAAATATAAAATCCAATAAAAAAGAAAGCGGTAATTAGTCCTAAAATTCCTCTGTTGGTAGCACTGTGCTGAAAAATTCCGTTGTTTTTAATCCCAGCAGGTCCTAATAGCTTATAATCAGGTATAAAAACTAACAAACCTCCTAAAATAGCCAAACCAAAAGTTAAAAAAAACCATAGTTCTGTGTTTTGTACAAACCATCCTGTAGCACTCTCTCTCACCAAAGGAAATACATACTCTTTGTAGGTTTTGTTCCATTTGATATGAATGATTTTATTCCAATCAATTTCTCTTTTATTTTTGATATAGTTATTAGAAATTTCTGCATTTTTTATAATGAACCTAGACAATTTCCAAGAACTTAATTCTATATTTACAATGTCTTTTTTTGTGTTTTTAATAAAGACTTCACTTTTAATTTCTTTGTTTTGAATCCATTGGTTAAAAACTTCTGGGCTTACTTTATAGGTTCCTACAAACAGACTTCCTACAAAAAAAGAAAAGCCTAAAAAGCAAAGTATATATCCTATTTTTTTTATTAATTTCATTTTAGTTTTCTTGATAAATTAACTACTAACCTTTTAAAAATATTTGCTTCCAGTTTTTCTTTCTCGGATGTAAATTTGTTCCGTTCTCTCGGTTGTATTGTGTTAAAATTTCAGCTTCGTGTTGTTGGTAAAACTCAGGATCAAAGTTGGCATCTTTTAAATGTTCTAATACATAAATTACACTCTGTTTTTCTTTTAGCCATTTATCAAATAAATGGTGTCTCATTCTAATACCAAAAGTATTAATCCCAATAAATTGTTGGGTTTCTTTATTGTAGTTTAGGTGTATACATTTTTTACCCTCTTTGTGTTCCCAATAAAAACGAGCTTCATCCTTTTTAGGCTTTGCCCATACCCACCCGTAAGTTTGATACTCTATGTCTAAAAATTTAGCTGAGTTAAACCAATTTCCAGGAGTGTATTCAGATGCGTTTCCACATACAGTTCTAGCAACCGTCTCTCCCATCATTCTACCCGTATACCACACCGCCTCAATAGCATTCCTTTCATCAATACTTTTGTGTTGTTCTGCACAGTCTCCAATGGCATAAACATTAGAAATATTGGTTTGTAAGTAACGATTAACTAAAACACCACGGCCTAATTTTATATTTGATTTTTTTAAAAAACTAATATTTGGACTAACACCAGCCGTTAATCCCACTAAATTACACGCTATAGTTTCTCCAACATCGGTAACAATAGCTTTTACTCTTCCATTTTCATCAGAAATAATTTTAGATAAACTTGTTTCTAACCTTAAATCTATAGCGTGTTCTTTAATATGTTGATTAATCATTTCAGACTCTTGAGCAGGTAAAACCTTGTTCCAAAAACTAGTCTCTCTAACCAAAAAAGTTACAGGTATATTTTTAGAAATTAACATTTCTGCCATTTCAATACCTATCAATCCACCACCTACAATTACTGCACGGTGGCAGTCTTTAGAATATTTTGTAATGGTTTCTAAATCTTGCTTGGAATACAAACCCATTACCGCTTTTAAATCTTGCCCTGGCCAACCAAATTTATTGGGTTTAGATCCCGTAGCTATAATTAAATCATCATAGGGTAATACTGTTCCATTGTCTAAAACCAGTTCTTTGGTTTCTGTATTTACAGAATTTACATAAGCCTTTAACAACTCGATTCTATTTTTTTTCCAGAACCAATTTTCGTAAGGTTGTGTGTGTTCAAATTTCATATGCCCCATAAAAATATACATCAAAGCAGTTCTAGAGAAAAAATATGCTGTTTCTGCAGAGATGATGGTAATTTTATAATCAGATTTTTTACGGATGTGCCTTGCAGCAGTAATCCCCGCAATACCATTTCCTATAATTACTATATTTTTCATGTTTTATTAAATTGGATGTTTTTTAATCTACTTTAATACGTCTTTTTTTGAATTGAACAATAAAAAAGAGTAATTAATAGTTTAAATAAATATTATAACTTAAAACATCATATTCGTACGTGATGTCATTGGTTTATAAATCACAACTGTACAAATAGTCTTTTTTGAATAATATTATTTTTAAGATATTCTTAAGTGGCTACCTACCAAAATAATAGGGCAACCTCTATTTATTATAGCTAACAATCTATAAAATAAATAGCGATTTAAATATTTATACACAGTATAAAGTATATAATTTATAGAACATTATTGTGCATATAGAGTAGAGTTGTTTTTATTAATATCTAAAATTTAAAAACACCTTGTTTAACAAATTTTTATATAATTAAAGTTGTTTTAATGTGCTATGTAACTGTTTTTTAAGAATAGTTACCTTATTAAAGGTAGTAAATAAAGATTTTAATAATACAAACAAAAACACGCAAATTGACTGTGCAATCTGCGTGTTTTTAGTTTTTGTTTTAAATAATAGAAATTATCTTAGAGTTTCACTACCTATTTCGCCAGTTCTTATTCTATAGGTTTCTTTTACCTCATAAACAAAAATCTTACCATCACCAACTTCTCCAGTAGCTCCAGATTTTAGGATAGCTGCTATGGCTATTTCTTCAAAATCATCATTAACAATAATAGATAGATACCTTCTTTGAATATCTGCAGTACTAAAGGAAACTCCTCTGTATACTTTACCTACTTTTTCATTACCTAAAGCTGTAACATCCCAATAAGAGAAAAAGTTAATACCTACATTGTGTAATTCTTCTTTAACTTCTGAGAACTTAGATTTTCTTATAATTGCTTCTATTTTTTTCATTTTCATTTTTTTTGGTTGAATTAAATATACATTTTTCTTAAAAAAAACAGCCTATATTTAATTAAAAATAAGGCTGTTTGATATAAACTTAAAACAAATCTTTATTCATTGTAAACACCAATTCCGTGTTCTGCTTTATCTAATCCTTCAATTTCTTCTTTTTCAGAAACTCTTAAACCAATTGTTTTCTTTAAAATAAAGAATACAATAGTAGCAGTTGCCAATGCCCATACAGCGTAAGCCAATGCACCAATTAATTGCACTACAAAGTCACCATCTGGAGAAAATACACCAACCAATATAGTACCTAAAGTACCACATACACCGTGTACAGAAACTGCTCCAACAGGATCATCAATCTTTAATTTTTCATCAATAAAAGTAATAGCAATTACAACTAAAACCCCACCAATTAATCCCATAATTGCTGCAGATCCAGCAGAAACATTAGCACATCCTGCAGTAATTGTAACCAAACCAGCCAAAGCTCCGTTTAATGTCATAGAGATATCTGGTTGTCCGTAACGTAACCATGTATAAAACAAGGCAGCAGCAGCTCCACAAGCGGCAGCTAAGTTTGTGTTGATTAAAATGTTTCCAACAGCAATTACATCTTCTTCAGATCCAAAAGCTAATTGAGAACCACCATTAAATCCAAACCATCCTAACCATAAAATCATTACCCCTAAAGCACCATATACAATATTGTGTCCTGGAATTGCTTGAGAAACTCCGTCTTTGTATTTTCCAATTCTAGGTCCAACCATCATAGCTCCAATTAATGCAGCCCATCCACCAACAGAGTGAACAATTGCAGAACCAGCAAAATCAATAAATCCCATTTTGGTTAACCATCCATCACCTTGCCATTGCCAGTGACCAGCAATAGGGTAAATTACTACAGTTACAATAAAAGAAAAAATAATGTATGTCGTAAATTTAGTTCTTCCTGCTACAGCACCAGAAACAATAGTTGCAGCAGTTGCAGCAAATACAGTTTGAAAGAATAAATTGAACATATCTGCACCCTCGTTATAAAATAGAGAAGGCGTTCCAATAAAACCACCAATAGAGTCTCCGTACATTACAGTATACCCAATTGCCCAAAACCCTATAGAACCTACAATTAAGTCCATTAAGTTTTTCATAATAATGTTACCTGCGTTCTTAGAACGTGTAAACCCTACCTCTACTAAGGTAAATCCTGCTTGCATAAAGAATACTAGAATCCCAGATATAATAATCCACAGGGCTCCCATAATTGCGCTTGTATCCATAATAAATATATTTTAAAAGTTTTTAGTTAAGTTTGTTATTTTAAAGTGTCTGCACCTTTTTCTCCTGTACGGATGCGGTAAGTTTCTGTTACGTCAGATACAAATACTTTACCATCTCCAACTTCTCCAGTAGAAGCCGTTTTTAATAAAGTGTCTATTGTAATTTTTTCAAAATCATCATTTACAATGATAGAGAGTTGACGTCTTTGGATGTCGTTGGTACTAAAAGATACTCCTCGGTATACTTTTCCTACCTTTTCGTTTCCTAATCCAGTTACATCCCAGTAGGAGAAGAAGTTTACACCCACTTCGTGTAAAGCCTCTTTAACCTCAGAAAACTTAGATTTTCTGATGATTGCTTCGATTTTTTTCATAATTGAAAAGTTTAAATTTAGGTTGAATATATTTTAGATACCTGGTAAGATTCACACCTTACCAGGTGATTGTATTAGGTTTAAACTTTTTCTAAATGATTAGAAAGAGTAAACAGCTGCTAAAGTTAATGCCGTGTTTGTATCTTGTGTACCACCAGCATTATCAATATTTACATAGTTTACTTCTTCATCGTCATATCTCAATTCAGCAACAACTTTTAAGTTTTCTGTAAATTTTTTGTTTGCAGCTAATGTTAAAGCAAAAGCATCATTTAATCCTTTGTCTTCAAAGTATTCAGGACGTAATCCTAAAGAAAAAGTATCGTTAAATTCTTTTTCTAGGTACAATGCAATACCTGTATAACCATAGTTTCCTTCCTTAGAGCTAGAATGAGCAGCGTTGATTCCTAAGTAAAAAGTTTCGTTAATATCAAATCCACCTGTATAGTCAATAAAAATATTGTCTGTTGGTAGACCCATTCCATCTTCTACTGCACCATATACTAAGTTTAAGAACTGACCTTTGTAACCAACTTGACCTCCTATTTGATAATGACCAGCTACTGATCCAGCAATAGCATCAGCATGAGGGTTAGTTATCGCTAACATAAAAGATAGATCTTCTGAAGCAGCATAATCTAATTTAGCACCTGTATGTGTAAATGGTCCTGCGTTAAATAAGTAAGAGTAAGAATAGTTAAAGTTAGACGCAGGAGAAATTACTTCATACCCTAAAAACGTATTAAAGTGTCCAGCAGTTAAAGTCAACTTGTCGTTTACATTGTAGTATGCGTACAATTGGTTAATTGCTTTTGTAGTCTGAGTTTCTAGTGTAGTAACAGCGTTAGCTCTTGTTCCAAAAGCCAAATCAGCCACAACTCCAGATTTTCCTGCTTCGTAAGCAAAAACCACATTTGCCATACCTAAGTTAATTCCTTCAGAATCCACAGAAGAGTCATTCGTGTCTAACGGTAATCCTGGTGCAGCTTTTACACTATTATCAAAGTTTGTAGTTGCGTAAACATCTACTGTACCAGATACAGTTAATTTTCCGTCTTGTGCAAAAGTTAACATCCCTGTTAACATAAATGCTGATAAAATAATTTTTTTCATGATAAAGTTTTTGTTTTTAAGTTTTATCTAACCGCAAAGCTACGTATTAATACGTATCACACAAGAAAAAACTAACTGCTTTTTAACAGTTTTGTTTTAAGACTAGTGTTTGCAAACCATTTGGTCTTTAAAAAAAAGGTGTTTTTCTTGTTTAACTTAACCATTGTCTATACATTTGTTGTAAATGCAAATGTTAAAACTGTAAAAAAATTGGAAAGCCTAAACAATAAAGCTGTCATTAGTTTAATGATTTCTGGAAATTATATAGTAGAACAGTTAAGTAGTTTTTTTAAAACCTATGATTTAAGCGTGCAGCAATACAATATACTAAGAATTTTAAGAGGTCAAAATGGTGTGCCCATTCATTTGTTTACTCTGCAGGAGCACATGATTCATAAAATGAGCAATACAACCAGATTGGTTGATAAGTTAAAGAATAAAGAATTACTAGAGAGAAAACAGTGTGTAGAAAACAGACGTAAAGTAGAAATTATAATAACAGACAAAGGTTTAGGATTGTTGGTGGGCATAGATCAGGCTCTTATAGACTATGAAAAAAAAATAACTTCTAACTTAACGCAAGAAGAATTGTCCGTATTAATCACGTTATTAAATAAATTATAAACTATATAAAATCAATTAACATGAGAACATTTAAATCAGTAACAATCGCTCTTTTAGCTATAGCAACCCTATCGTTTTCTGCATTTGCAGGTAAAAAGCCTATTGATCCTAAAAAAAGTACAATTAAATGGGAGGGAAAAAAAATAACAGGTAAGCATAGCGGAGACATTCAATTTAAAAGCGGTAACGTAGATATAAAAGACGGAAACTTAGTTGGGGGCTCTTTTGTTGTAAACATGACAACCATAAACGTTTTAGATTTAACAGGTGATTACAAAGAAAAGTTAGAGGGACATTTAAATTCTGATGATTTTTTTGGAGTAGCAACCTATCCAGAAGCATTGTTTACCATTACAAATGTTGATGGGAACAAGGTTGTTGGAGATTTAACCATTAAAGGACATACAGAAAAAAAGGCTTTTGTATTGATAAAAAAAGGAAACACCATTGTTGGTGATGTTAAAATAGACAGAACCAAGTTTGATATTAAATACGGATCTTCATCTTTTTTTGATAACTTAAAAGACAAAGCCATTGACAATGAATTTGATTTGTCTTTAAAAATTGTGTTTTAATAACAGATACCTAAAATTACATATTTAAAAGCCTGTTAGTAAATACTATCAGGCTTTTGTTTTGTATAAAATGTGTTTGATGGCTGTAAAAATCATCATAGTTTATTAAATTTGCAAAACGAAACAAACCTATACGATGTCTAAATTTGAATTGAAAGTACCAAAAATGGGAGAGAGTGTAGCAGAGGCTACAATAACTTCTTGGTTAAAAGAGGTTGGAGATACTATTGAGTTGGATGAATCTGTGGTAGAAATAGCTACGGATAAGGTTGATTCAGATATTCCTTCGGATGTTTCGGGTATTTTAGTAGAGAAAAATTACCAGGAAGGAGATGTGGTAAAAGTAGGCGCTGTTTTAGCTGTAATACAAACCGAAACAGACGTTTTAGATACAGATTTAGACGCAAAAGATAGCTCTGTAAAAGAATCAGAAGCTATAACACATGCGGTAGAGCAAGATTTAAAAGAAACGATAGCCAAAGTAGCAATCCTTAAAAAAGAAACAGTAGTTAGTTCTAAAGAAAAATTCTATTCACCATTGGTAAAAAAAATAGCAGCAACAGAAAACATTTCACAGGAGGAGTTAGATAGTGTTAAAGGATCAGGCCTGTCTGGCAGAGTAACTAAAGAGGATGTTTTAAATTATATTAAAAACAGACCCAAAAAAACTACACATACTCCAACAAGTATCAAAAGAGAAAACCAAGAGCAAGTTGTAGCCATCAAACAACCTGAAAAATCAGTTTCATTGGATGTGAGTTCAGATGATGAGTTGATTACTTTGTCTAGAATGGGAAAGTTGATTTCAGATCATATGGTACACTCTAAACATAAATCTGCCCATGTTCAGTCTTTTATAGAGGTAGATGTTACTAATCTTGTAAATTGGAGAAATAAGGTAAAAGATTTGTTTTACAAACAAGAAGGAGAAAAGTTAACTTTTACTCCTATTTTTATGATGGCGGTTGCTCAAGCTATTAAAAAATATCCATTGGTAAATATTGCTTACGATGGTGTTGATAGCGTTGTGGTAAGAAAAGCAATAAATTTAGGAATGGCATCTGCCTTGCCTGATGGAAATTTAATAGTGCCTGTTATTAAAAAAGCAGAACATTTAAATTTAGTAGGGATGACTAAATCTGTAAACGATTTAGCGGTTCGCTCTAAATCTAATAGTCTAAAACCTGACGATATTAAAGGAGGAACCTATACAGTAACTAATATTGGTGGATTTGGATCTGTGTTTGGTACACCTATTATCAATCAGCCAGAATGTGCTATTTTAGCATTAGGAGCTATTAGAAAAATGCCTGCGGTTATAGAAACATCAGAAGGAGATTTTATTGGGATTAGACAAAAAATGTACATTTCACATTCTTATGATCATAGAGTTATAAACGGAGCTTTGGGCGGAATGTTTATTAAAGAAATAAAAGATATTTTAGAGGCTTGGGATGTAAATAAAGAAATATAACAGATATTAGAGTTTTAAAAAAAACCTTCATCAAATTTTTGATGAAGGTTTTTTTTATAGAAAAGAGTAGGTAGTTACTTTTTAAAAACCTCTGTTATTATTTTATTAGAACTCATATTAGGTTCTTGAATTTGGAGTAAATTAGCTAGGGTAGGAGCTATTTGTGTAATATTTACAGGTTTTTTTACAGATTTTCCTTTTGCTATATTGTTGCCGTAAAAAATAATAGGTACATGTGTGTCGTAATTGTATCCCGTTCCATGAGTTGTTCCTCCCTTAATATAGCCCTCGCTAATTATGGTAGGTTTTAATGTAAAAATAATATCTCCAGAAATCTTTTGGTTGTATCCTTCTTGCAATAGGCTTAATGGTGCGTTGTTAAATTCTGCAGTTTGCAGCGTTTTGGCTGTAATTACTTTGTAAATATCTTTGTCATTAATAAGTTCGTTTTTTATTGTATTCTCAACCTCTGCAAGCGTTAATTTAAGATTTAAAATTTCTGAGTGATTCAGGAAAATTTGATGATTAGAGATGTTCTCTATAATTTTTGTAGAATTAAAAACTTTAGAGGTAAAATTAGCCAATTTTTTTTGTAGTTTTTGATAAGAGAAATAACCTCCAGGAGCTTTTTTATCTATTAAATATTGAGGGACTTGTGCAACAGCATGATCTGCAGTTAACATTACTACATAATTGCTAAAGCCTATTTCTTTGTTTAAATAAGTAATAAAATTATCTAGATCTGTATTAAGTCTAAGGTAAGTGTCTTCTATTTCCATAGAAGCAGGCCCGTATTTATGACCAATATAATCTGT
>Ga0209093_1000029_pt1 | contig 86207 bp, 69 predicted proteins | sample SidtaG_4_FD_187450 | JGI IMG/M metagenome (GOLD analysis project Ga0209093, IMG submission 187450) | Marine algal microbial communities from Sidmouth, United Kingdom - Sidmouth_Male1 metaG (SPAdes) (version 2) | ecosystem: Host-associated > Algae > Red algae > Unclassified | place: Sidmouth...
GTGGAGTCACTACGCCATTGGATGCGGTTTTCTGGGGTTAATGAACCTGAACGGTTGGCTTCGAGGAAGAGGAAGTTTTTTTGCAGGGCTTGGGCGTAAGGGAATTGTCCTTGTTGTGGGACTGATTGTCCTGATTGGTTGATTTCAATCTCTGGTGTGATGGGTTGAGTGATTGATTCTACTATTTCTGGTGATTCGGTAGTGGAGTAGTTAATGTTTTCGGGAACGACAGGGGTTTGTCCGTTGTCTTCAATAATTAAGATCGGTTGGATTGATTGACCAGATTGTAGGGATGCTTGGTCGTTTTGTCCTTTGATGGTGTAGCTGCCGTCGCCGTTGTTGGTCAGGTCTACTCCGTAAGCGGCACTGATGGAGTAGGGTAACTCGAAGTTGATACTCCAGTTGTTGGCACTCTGTTGGGCTGTAATTGCTAGTTCTAGTTTGTATCCACCTTGCCAGTCTTGGCTGATGATGGGATTGGTGTTTAAGGTTGTGTTGGTAGTTGTTTGATTAGTCGCCATGATTGTGTAACCGTCGATTGAGTAACTTGTTGTTTGTTTAACTTGTTACCTTTATAAAAGCTTTATAGTCTCTTCACCGTGACTTGATACTCCTTATTGCGAAGATCGCGATCGCATCGCTGGAGTAATTTGCTTTTAATCTCTTAGTTTGTATGGCTTTGATTTGCTAATAAAAATCAATTAAACTAAATTTAGTTAGAGAGAGATTTATATGTCGATCGCATTACAACCTTTAGTTTCTGAATTTACTATTACTGGCACACTAGAAAATTTTGTAGTCAATTCTAAAGGTCGTGTCAAATCTCTCTATGTATCTACAGCCCAGGAAGACTATTCAATCGAAGTAGCCAAAGAACAAAAGAATATTCTGGGAAAATATCTCCAACCTGGTTGCTATTTAAAGGTGACGGGGATGCGAAAATATAAGCTTCATCAGGAACAGGCTTGTTACAAAGCCTATCGAATAGAATTACTTGCAGAAGAGTTTCCTACCCAGATCGAGACTACAGATAATAAATCTAAAGCTAAGATATTAGTCTGTCAAGGTTCAAGCTGCTGCCAAAAAGGCAGTCAAATGATATATAAAACATTACAAACTGAATTGAAAGCCAAAGGTATAACTGGGGAAGTAGCAATTAAAATTACTGGCTGCATGAAGCAATGTAAGCAAGCTCCTTACATAATTATGCCAGGGAGAAACTCCTGCACTCGAGTGCAACCCCAACAAATATCTAAATTAGTCAGCAGACATTGTTCTTATTGGCAGGAGTAGGGAGTAGGTTTAAAATTGCGACTAGTAATTTTCCAGGCTATAAACGAGATTGGAACTATCTTTGGTTCTATATTCAAATTTATATGCTTAAATTAGTCTCTAAAACTTACTATGATTCAGTTCAGAAATAAGCTGAGTTTTGACGATCATCGTTTTTGGCTTTTAACTATTACTGGATTGTTAATTGCTTTCAATTTGTGTCTGGTAGATTATAGTTCAACCTATTTACTATTTTGGTTTGTAGCCCTTTCAATTACCTGGCGTAATCGAAACCAGGTTGATTTTGATAGTAATGCGATCGCGACAGCTATTGGTTTGAGTTTAATTACTTGGCTGTTGTTTCGCGGAGTAAACAGCGATCGCACTATGGATCTCATTACTCGTATGTATCCAATTTTTTCGGTAGTGAGCATCTATCTCATAGCATCAAAAGCTAGCAAAATAATTCAATACTGGCGGGAAATATTTATTGTTAGCTTAACTGGTATTCCCTGGGAACATATTGCCTCGTTGGTATTTTCCGTAGAACGGGTTTCAATCCTTGATGCCAAGATATCTCGATTAATGCTGTGGTACGTAGGATTTGATGTTGCTCAACAGGATAATTTGGTCATGTTACCCAAAGGAGCGATTAAAATTGCAGGTGCTTGTTCGAGTTTTGATCTGCTGGGTTTGATGTGGCAGTCGTGTCTGGTAATTTGCCTCTATTTTACAGTAAGCAGAAGTCACCAACTACTGTTATGGATTGGCTCTACTTTAATTGCTTTTGGAGTTAATGGAATACGTCTTTGCTTGATGGCTCTTTTAGTAGCTAACAATAGTACTTCTGCTTTTGACTATTGGCATGGTAGTGCGGGTGCAGAGATATTTACCACAGCAGCCATTTTAATCCTGGCTTTATTTTATTGGCTTTTAATTGAACGTAAAAAAGAAATTGTACATCAAGCATGATCAACTTAAACTGGCAAAGATCGCGATTAGTAATTCTCGGTAGCTATAGCCTGCTTATATTAGCAGCATTATTATTAGTATTGACTAAACCAAGTAAAGACAGATTGACTCAAGATCTCGCTTTGTCGGGCTGGACAAAAATTGAGAGCGATCAATTAGACTTCAATCATCAATTAACCCCAGGAAGAAAATCAAGCCAAGAGCAACACCATTTAGAAACGGAAATATATTTTATTCCTACCAGTAGAGGAGAAACCTTAAGCCTAATCAATCAATATTGGTCAACAAAGCTCAAGCAAAAAGATTTGGCAGTTGAGTCAGATAGTCGGGTTGGCTCGTATGGTTTGTTAACCAAAGATAATCGAACCCATCTCCATACTTGCATACATGATAGTGGTAGATCTGCTTTTACTCCTGGGCAGTTTAGTAAATTAGCCAATGCTAATTTATCATCTCGTTTGTTGCCTTGGATCTTTGGCTTAAAGGATTTAAGAGATTGGGATTGTTTTTGGGTCAATATGTCTGTTTCCATGAACGATCTTACAAAACAAGAAGCCCATCAAATTTTAAAGCAAAAGTTATTCGTAATCTTGCAAAATAACTTTAATCGCACACCCTAACTATTGGCGATTGATTCTTCGCTGCTAGGTTGCAACATTGTAACCAGAGAAATTAGTTTTTGAGGTTGACAGGGTTTGGTAATGTATTCTGCTGCACCAGCTAATTTTGCCCTAACGCGATCAAACGTGCCATTTCTACCAGTTAGCATAACAATTGGCACTTTTTTATATTTCTCTGATTTTTTGAGTAGGCTACATAACTCATAGCCATTGATATTTGGCATATTGATATCCATAAAAACCACGGCTGGTTGATATTGATAGAGCTTGTTTAAATTTGTATAGGGATCGAGAATACCTACTACTTGATATCCCACTGATTCGAGAGTCATTTTAAGCTGCCTTTGTACAGTTTTACTATCATCTACACAAAGAATCAAGGCTGATTTACGATCGAGCTTTAAGACTGGTTGAGGATAAGTTGGCTGTTTGACAAGCTTTATTTTGGGTTCTTGCTGAAGTTTTTTTGTGACAGATTTCTCATTTTTATTTTCATCAAAAGGCAATAGTTCAATGATATTTTCTTCTAGACACTGTTTGAGAAATATTGCCAAAAGATAAGTACTAGTATTAGCTTTAGTAGCTATCTCATATAAAGTACTCTTAGTAACAAATAGTTTTATAAAAGATGAGAGTTTGATCGAGGCAGCTAAGGATTTTAAATCTGGATCATTATATAATACTTGCCCTAGCTTATAAAATTTTAGAGCATTTTCTTTTCTGAGATATAGGCGAGTAAAAGGAGTACCAAGATAATTTCGCAGGGGTTGCCAATCTTCAATTCTTTCTTTCAGCTTGAGTTGAGTAATATTAGAATAAAAGATAGAGTTACTAATTCTTTTAGTCGGAATCAAGATCACATTAGTTTGATTAATAGTTCCAATATGAGTTAAGCTTTCTTGGCAAAAATAAAACAAGATAGATTTAATAGTTTCTTCTGATAGTTGCCGAGCTGCTAGACATTTTATTAACTTCAAATATTCGGAAATTTGATAATCACTAATTTTAGGACTATGAAATTCTAAATTATATCTTTGCCAGAGATAGTCTAAACGTATTTGTTGTCCTGCCGTTGTACTTACATACTGGATTCTTCCTTCTAATAAATAAACTAACCAGCTAATTGATGACTCTTTGGGTTCTTCTATTTTGATACAGCCAGACCAATATTCTAAGGATTGTTTTCTAATTACTTGCAAAGGATTCATCATATTATTTACAGTTGCTGAAGAGGTTTTGATGCCCCCTTAGCAAGCATCATTCAACAAAATAATTTAGCTTAATAGTTATTTTTCGTGAGTTGTTTCTAGCGAAAGAGATTTTTCAGTTAATCTTAATGAAGAAGCTTGATAAGTTTGAAGTAGCTTGGTTGCTTCATCAACAGGTAATGGTTTGCTAAACAAATAACCCTGAACACATTCACAACCCATATTAGTTAGTAGTTCAGTAATTTCTTTAGTTTCTACTCCTTCAGCGACTACATTAAGATTTAGCCCTTCACCCAAAGTAATTACTGAATTAACAATAGCAATATCTTGAGAATTAGTATGGAGATCTTTGATTAAAGAGCGATCTATTTTTAAAGTTTGAAAAGGAAGCTTTTTGAGATGTCCTAGGGAGGAATAACCTGTGCCAAAGTCATCCATCGATAAAGATATCCCTAAATTATTTAGCTGTTGAAGAATGATCTGAACTGATTCATGATCGCTAGTAGTTGTACTTTCAGTAATTTCTAATTCTAAAAACGATGGATCTAATTCTGTTTGCTTGAGAACGCTAATAATTTTATCAACAAAGTTTGCCTGTTTGAATTGACGTACAGATATATTTACCGATATTTTCAAAGGTTCTAAACCAAGATGTTGCCACAATTTATTTTGAAGACAAGCAGTTTTTAAAACCCATTCTCCGATTTCTATTATTTGTCCATTTTCTTCAGCTATAGGAATAAAAGCACCAGGAGAAACTAGACCTAGCTGAGGATTATTCCAACGTATCAGAGCTTCCATTTTAACGATTTTACCTGTAACTACATTAACTATTGGTTGGTAATAAAGAACAAATTGATCTTTTTTCAAGGCTGAATATAATAAATTTTCGAGATTCAATAATTTTTGAGCCTGAGAATCGAGATCGCGATCGTAGTACTGATAGTTATTACTACCAAATTGGTGAGACTGAGTTAAAGCAATGTCAGCTTTTTCTAAAATAGTTTCAGCATAGATACCATGTTGGGGATAGAGAGCAATTCCAATATGACTATTGACATACACTTGCTTTTTAGCAATGTCAAATGGATTTTTTAAAGTATCTATAATCTTTTGAGCGATCGCATCAGTATCTTGTTTGCCATTTATTTTAGGTAACAAAATGGTAAATTCATCCTGATTCCAACGAGAAATTGATTTATTATTTTCAATACAGTTTTTGAGCCTTTGGACTACTAATTTGATTAAGAGATCTCTTGTTTGATGACCCAAAGAATCACTAACTATTTTAAATCGATCTAGATCGACAAATAGTACTCCTACTTGAGTAAAATCTTGTTTTGCCTTAGCGATAGCTTCAGATAATTGCAAAGTCAAAATTCTTCGTTTCGGTAGTTGAGTGAGAGTGTCTCGATCTGTTTTTTGTTTTGCTAGATCTTTAGCTTTTTCTTGAACTGTAACATCTCTAAACCCCCAAACTATACCGACTACCTCTTGATTAAGTTTTTGGAGTTGAAAATAAGATTCTAAAATAGTGCCATTATTTAACTGCAATAAATCATATTTTTTATTTTCTGTTGGTTTTTGATTGTTTTGAACTTTGCAAGCTACTGGTTTGGTTAATCGTCGACAAATTAGGCTCAAAATATGATTGCCATCTTGACTAATAGATAAAGGATCTATTTGTAATAGCTTAGTAAATTGTTGATTAAATATAACTACCGAACCGTGATGGTCTAATACCAAAATGCCATCATCAGCAGCTTCTAAAGTAGCTAATATTAGCTCTAAAGATTTAGATAATTTATTATTTGTTTGTTTAAGCTGGTGGTTAGTTTTATTAAGCAGAATATTCTGTCTAATTATCTGTCGATCTTGTCCATAACGGCGTAAAGCTTCTTTGACGGTTAAGATCAGATCTGTTTCATCCCAAGGTTTTGCTATGTAACGATAAAGAGAAGCAGCATTAACTACCTGTCCTACAGAATCAGCGTCTGCTCTTCCTGTTAAAAGAATTTTTAAAGTTTGAGGATAATGGGCATGAAGTATTATTAAAAATTCATCTCCAGACATTCCTGGCATTATTTGATCTGAAATTACTAGAGCAATATTTATCCCTTCTACTCTTAATTCTTTACAAAGCTTAAGTGCTTCTTCTCCACTAGAAGCCAACTCAATATTGTATTTTTGTCCTAAACTTCGCCTTAGTTGCTTACCCAAGCTACTAAGAATAATATCTTCATCATCAACACAGATAATAGCTAATTTACTCATTTTTTATTTGTTTTATACTTGTTTATTTAGTTCGATTTAAAGCAGTTCTAATAATTTGAGTTAATTCTTCTTCAGTCCAGGGTTTGTACAAACAAGCATGGAGATTAGCTTCTTGTTTAGCTTTTTTGACAGCACTTTGATCTGCTTGCCCAGTAAGCATTACCTTAACTACTTCAGGGAATTTTTGATGAATTTGAATTAAAAACTCATCTCCCTTGGTTCCTGGCATTAGCCAATCAGAAACAATAGCAATAATCTCAATATCTTCTTCTTGTAACTCCAAAATTATTTCCCAAGCTTCTTCTGCACTTTCAGCAACTTCGTAAATAAAGCGATCGCCAAATTTACGCTTAAGTTGTTTTTTAAGACTATCTAAAATAGTAATTTCGTCATCGACACAAATAATTGCAGATTGAGACATGATAATTATTGTTTACTAAATAATGATTACTGGTTAGTATTTAAAGGTAGTGAAATAACAAATCTAGTATGTACTGAGTCAGTATGAACTGCAATATTACCATGATGTTTGTCTACAATTTTCTGGCAAATATGTAATCCCAATCCACTTCCTTCTCCTGATGGTTTGGTAGTAAAAAAAGGCTCAAAAATTTTATTTTTAATATCTAGAGGAATTCCTCCTCCCGAATCAATAATTTCTACGTTAATCAGTTCTTGTTTTAAATATGTATTAATACTCAATTGCCCTCCATTCTTCATAGCTTGAATACTATTATGAATTAGGTTTGTCCAGACTTGGATTAATTCATCTGGATAGCACCAAATCTTAGGTAATTTTTGATAATTACGTGATATTTCTATGTTATGTTTTAAGCGATTGTGATAAATTTCTAGTACTGTTTCCAAACCATCTTCTATCTGAACCAATTGCTGTTGTTCACTATTATCAAAACGAGCATAACTTTTAAGAGCAAAGACAACTTTAGTTGCCTTTTCTACCGAAGTAAGAATAGTTTTGTTATTACTCATTAAGCAAGTAATGTTATATGCCAAATTCAAGATCCAATCGACTTGTTGATGTTTGAGTAAAGGCAAACAAAAATCGATGCGATCGTAAATACCAATATCTATTAGTACATCAGCAATATTTCTAGCATTATCAATACCATGTGCTTTTAACTGACTAGTTAATTGACGTTTTAAAGGTCGTTTTTCACTGGAAGAAAAGATTGGTTTTTTCTTCATTGCTACATCAAGTAAACGGAAAAAAAGATCTTTTTCCTCTCGATTGAGATATTCCGATAACTGGGGACATTCTGAAATTGCAGCTGTCAACGCTTTCGTACTATCTCCCGCAGATGCTTGAATTGCCCCCAAGGGCGTGTTTATTTCATGGGCTATTCCTGCCACTAGCTGTCCCAATGCAGCCAGTTTTTCTTGCTGAACTAACTGTTTTTGGGTTGTTTTTAGTTCTTTTAAAGCTAACTTAAGACGCTCAGATTGTTTTTCATGTCTATGAGACTGTTGTTTGAGTTGATCGATAAATTCTGCTTGCTGTAGGGCGATCGCTAACTGGTGGGCAATTAAAATTGTCAGATCAATCTCCGAGTGATCCCACCCTCTAGTACCGCTATTTTGATAAGCACAAAACAAACCCCAAAGTTTTCCTGTTTTAAAAATAGGTACAATTAAATATGCTCTTGCTTGATATTTTTCTAAAGATTCAATGTAACAGTTAGAAAAACCTTGAGTATAAATGTCATCTACGGCAGTAAATTTGTGTTGGTCAGTATATTTTTCACATCGTGTCTGTTGAAAATAACTATCAGGTATGGTGATATCGCCTTGTTCTGCTAATGACCAATTTCTTAATAGACAACGATCTAGCTGAATACGATCGCCTTGCAAAACCTGGTCATTATACTGCTCCCGCAGCAAAGAAATCCAGCCTTTTGCTACAGATTCTGCTATAACTTGACCAGTCCAATCAGAATTAAATTGATAAACTACTAAGCGATCGCACTGCAATTGCTGACGCATCTCTTGAGTGGTAATCCGAAAGATACTATCAATATCGTCTTGGCAACAACGAATTTTATCAATAATACTTAGAGCGATCGCCAGATTATTCATCAAAAACACGTCCCAAATTACTTTTTACCTAACCGCAGTATTCCCTTCGTTAAGAAAAACTCAACTTAATTGCAAATTTCTTAATGATAAATCTCTAGATAGACGCAATCGCCTTTTGCTCTAAACTATGCTCGGATTGAAGAAATCATATTAATTAACCCGATGAGCTTTACCGACGTTAGACCTTCAATTACGATTCAAGGTATCCAAGAATCTGCGATCGTTAACTACTTTGCAACCATCAATCAAGAACAGTTTACCCAGACTGCTGCTTTATTTACAGACGATGGCGAAGTACTAGCACCTTTTACTAAACCAATTGTCGGTCAAGATGCGATCGCTGCTTATTTAGCCCAAGAAGCTAAAGGAATGAAACTATTACCTACTAAGGGAACAGTTGAATCTGTAGAAAATGATTTACAGCTATTTAAAATTATAGGAAAGGTAAAAACACCTTTGTTTTCGGTGAATGTTGGCTGGTATTTTAGTTTGAATAAGAATCGAAAAATAACCACCGCTAGAATAAAATTACTAGCATCTCCCCAAGAATTATTGAAATTAAAAAAAATAAAAGATAGTTAATTCATTAATAATTAAGATCTGTCTCTAGTCATAACCTGTAAAAAATATTTCTCTATCTTTTTATGGTTACTTTAAAACCTTTAAATTACTAATTTATATATTGTAGCTTTAACTACAAAAAGCCGATATAAATATTGAATTGGAGAAAATAAACCACTATGGGTTCAACAGCAGCAGATTCTAACGTTAGTGCAGCATTAAGCAGCTATAGCAATTTATCTACGGATCAAAAATTAGCCCTACTTTGGTACGTTTACACCAAAATGGGTACATCTGTTACTCCCGCAGCACCAGGTACAGCAGCCGACGAAATTGCAGGAGGACTATTTAATCAAGTCAAATAATTATCCTTTGAAGAACAGCTTGCCGAACAGCGTAAAATTATTGAAGGGCAAGATAGTCTAGCTTCTCGCGAATATGGTTCTTTAAGCGAAAATACCAAGCTATACTTCTGGTATCGTCTAGCTCAAGGTATGGAAGCAGGAACAATTATTCCCGTCCCCGATGGTTACGAACTTAGTGGTAGCGTAAGTGAGTTGCTCTCTACAATTGAATCAATGGAATTTGAACAGCAAATTACCTTCTTGCGCGATGCAGTAATCAAAGGTGGTGCAGAGGCTAAGTCTGGTGCAGCAGTCTAAAAAGTTTTTTCGTTGATTGTATAACAAAAAAGTCATTCATCTATTAAATAGCAGATGAATGACTTTTTAGATTAAAATTATTCAAAAATTGATTTAATTGTAGATTGAATCGTGCCTTTGGCATCTTCCACCATAGTTTTAATTGGTTGTTGCTGCTGCAAAAATACGCGGGTTACGTCCTGGCATTCCCGAAATCGAGCCTCCTGGGTGCGTACCTGCCCCTGTCAGATAAAGCCCTTCAATAGGAGTAGTATAGTTGGCTATCTCTGGTAATGGTGGGGAACACAACATTTGATCTAGAGTCATATCGATGTGGTAGTAATTACCTTTGTATGCCCCCAAACGTTCTCCTAATTCAGCAGGACTTTCTACCCGACGGGCAATAATCGAGTCTTTGACGTTGGGCGCATAGTCATTAAGCTTATTAATCACCCTGTCTGCTACCTGGTTTTTTAGTTCGTCCGTCCAACCAGTACCGTTTAAACCCGTTCCTTCTTTGCCGTGTATTTGATAGGGCGCAAAGAATTCGATCCACATTGTATGTTTTGCCCTCTGGGGCTTGGGATGGATCGAGTACGGTGGGAATATCGAGATACATTGAAGGGTTTTCGTCGGGTATCATACCCATCGAAGATTGATTTTTTTACTTCTATAGATAGGTATTTTATAATTCTCTATCTGCTATTTTGGGTTTATAGAATTAATAAATAATAAATGAATAATATTTGGTACAAAATCGCTTTATTAGGATTTTTGCTGATGTTTATCTTTGCGCCCTATGCAGGATTTGCACCATTACTTTTAGTCCTTTTAATTGCCAGTGTTTATTGGTTTTTAACTTCTATAGTAAAAGTATTGGTTTTTGGTCAGCAAAATGAAGTAGATTATCCATCAGAAACCATCATCGACAAATAGCATACTGTTAAGGCAATTTTAAAAAATTGTCTAATTTAATTGGAATAACCGTAGAGATTGCGTTACCCTCATACATAATAATATGCCACCCGTAATGTGTGAGGGTTTATAGACCATGCGAGCTTTATTAATTTATCCTGTTTTTCCTCAAACCTTTTGGTCTTACGACAAGATTCTGGAATTAGTCGATCGCAAGGTGTTATTGCCACCTTTAGGAATGCTTACGGTGGCAGCTATCTTACCCCAGGAGTGGGAATTTAAATTAGTCGATCGCAATATTCGCCAAGTAACCGAAGCTGAATGGGAATGGGCAGAGTTAGTCATCTTCTCGGCAATGATCGTCCAGAAACAAGACTTGTTAGAACAGATTCAAGAAGCTAAAAGCAGAGATAAATTAGTGGCGGTTGGAGGTCCTTATTCCACTTCCTTACCAAATGAACCCAAAGCTGCGGGGGCAGATTTCTTGATTTTGGATGAAGGAGAAATTACCCTACCTATGTTTGTCGAAGCTATTGAACAAGGTGCAACTAACGGTACTTTTCGCGCTACAGAAAAACCCGACGTTACCATTACTCCCGTTCCTCGCTACGATCTATTAGAACTCGATGCTTATGATTCGATGTCGGTACAGTTTTCTCGCGGTTGCCCTTTCCAGTGTGAATTCTGCGATATTATTGTCCTCTACGGACGTAAACCCCGCACCAAAGATCCAGCACAGCTTTTAAAAGAGTTGGATTATCTCTATGAATTGGGCTGGCGTCGCTCAATCTTTATGGTGGATGATAACTTTATTGGCAATAAACGCAACGTCAAATTATTTCTCAAAGAATTAAAAACTTGGCAGGAAGAACACCAGTATCCTTTTGACTTTAATACCGAAGCTTCTGTCGATTTGGCAGCGGATTCTGAGTTAATGGAATTGATGGTGCAGTGCAATTTTAATGCAGTCTTTTTGGGTATTGAAACTCCCGATGAATCTAGTTTGCAATTAACTAAAAAATTCCAAAATACCCGTAGTTCTCTGGCTGAAACGGTAGATAAGATGATTCAGGCGGGATTGCGTCCGATGGCTGGTTTTATCATCGGCTTTGATGGGGAAAAACCAGGGGCGGGACAAAGGATTATTGATTTTGTCGAAGAAGCTGCCATACCCACTGCCATGTTTGGCATGCTACAGGCATTACCCCTAACTGCACTATGGGAACGTTTAGAAAAAGAAAATCGCCTGCGAGTCACTACCCGCAAAGATATCAATCAAACTACTCTGATGAACTTTATCCCAACTCGCCCCATTGAAGATATTGCTCAAGAGTATATTCAAGCATTTTGGACGCTATACGAACCCAAGACCTATTTAGATCGAGTTTATCGCTGTTTCCTCAAGCTTGGCGTTCCCCAACACGAATCAGCCTTTACCATGCCTAGTTGGGTAGATATTCGAGCTTTAGCAATTGTAGTTTGGCGACAGGGTTTCAAACGCAATACTCGCTGGCAGTTTTGGCATCATCTATTTCAGATTATTCGCCATAATCCTGGAGTTTGGGAGCATTATCTAACTATGTGCGCCCATAACGAGCATTTTTTAGAATATCGCCAGATTGTTAAAGATGAAATCGAAGCTCAGTTGGCAGAATTTAAAGCTCAAGAAAAGTTGTTTGAACCAGCTACTACTCCAGTTAGTTGATAATTGTTTAATCTTTAAATTATTAAAGCATTAATAAACTTAATGCTCAGACCATAGAGTAAGAACTGTACTGCAATAATCACTAAGATTCCTAGCACTACTAAACGATGACTATAATTCCAATTGATTTTGAAGTTTTTCATCAACTGACTAACAATTAAGATAGTCGCGATCGGCAAGACAATACTAGCAATGAAGTTTAATAGAGGAAGATTAACTGCAATTAGCTGTACAATGCCCAAGATTAAAGCTACCCAATAAATCGTGTCGGGACGTTTAGTTACTTTGATTCCTAAGTCAAATCCTGAGGCGATCGCAATACCTATTGCACTAAATAAAGTATATAAAGCCAAATTAATCGCATTAGTATAAATTCCAAAAGCCAGATTAGAACTAGCAGTAGGTTGTTTATAATATTCGTCAGGCCAATTATTGGGAATAATATCGTTTGCTAATTTAGTGGGCGATCGCTCTCCTGGTCCTGTAGTATAAACACAGGCTACACGAACATTTCCCGATTGTTCGGCATTTTTTTGCACTGCTTCAACTACATAAATATTGGGAAAAATTTTTTCTCCATAACTAGATACCACGGGATTATTTTTGGGGTCTAGATTGGTTAAAGCTTCAGCTTTAACATTGGCATATCTTTGACAACCATAATCCGCTACTTCTTCGGTAACATCACTCATCGGAAAGACATTTTTGGCTGCAGTCAAAATTGCCTTTTCTCCTGCCAGATTTACCCCCAAACGACAGTAGTTTGGCGAACCGATGGTAGTTTGGCACAGAGACGGGATTTGTTGTGCGGTACTTTTGACTGTTGCATTACTAGTGTAAACGCCCAAACCCACCAAAATAACTGTAAAAAACGTCCACATAATCGGAATAATCGATTGTTGAACTATCGGTGGCAGTTGAAATTTACGGGGTGCCAAGTGATCGACTCGATCTTTAACACTACTAACTGTTGCTGCTGTATTGGCAGGAGTAAAACTATATTCCGTATTGCTACGTTTGCTTTTTTTAGCTGCTTCTCCTTTTTCTAGCTGTCTTTGGGCGATCGCTTTAAACTCTTCTATCGTACCAGAGCTATTAAAACAATAGCGACTTAACCAAATTGCTACCGTAGCTCGATCATCTGGTTCTAATTCGGTAATTTGTTTGAGAAATTTCTGGAGAGCGATCGGCAAATTCTCAGTCTCAGCAGTTTTACCAGTCTTGAAATACTCATCTAAAAGGGGTAAGATTTTTTGCTGATTATTGTCAGATAAGTGATGAAAAAACTTGACTAAGCGAACTATGGTTTTTTCTGGAGGAATAATATCCCCTGTCAAAATTTTCTTATTAGTAACAAAGCAATATTTCTGGAGAGCATTTACTTCTACTGCTGGTTCTGGAGCGTCGGTTTCTGAAGGCTTGTCAATATTGATAAAAGTTATAATTTCTTCTTCTTCTAATGGTTTGCCATGAATCATTCCTGTATTTTGCAACAAACCCGTATCTCCCATACTATCGTCTTCGGAGAATTCAAAATCACCAAAATCGAAATCTGTTGAGTCCGACTCAGCAGTTTGATTGACAGTAGCAAAAGTGTCAGAATCTTCCTCTGTCTTGATGAGAAGAGGAAACTCCACAAAGACTTGCCAGTCTGGTTTGACTTCTCCTAGGGGACGACTATACAACCAGATACCCTGAAGATCGTCAAAATCTAAAGATGCGATCGCATTACTTACACAGTCAGTCACTCTAGCGTAGTCTAAAATATAATCTGCTTGACGATTAAGATAAATATGTAGTTTGGAATTTTGAACAATAACTTGAAAGCGCAGGTTTTTATTACCACAGGCACTTTTTAAGGCTTGAATAATTAAATCTCGATCCATAACTACGGGAAATACAGAACTACTTTAGTTATAGTTCCCAAAACAGTAATTTAACAAATCTCGAAAAACAAGAAATAATATAGATAGTTAAAAGTTACTGCCTTGTCAAAGCAGATCGCGTTACCATTTTTGCATCGATAATTCAAAACTCAATCAGCATCTATGTCGCTCCAGAAAAACCTTTTGCCCACAGAAATAATCCTCACCCCCGCGCGATCGTTAATTGGAAAAGGAAATCTCGATCGTCACCTGCAACCAGGAAACTATATGGATTTTGAAGGCAAAACCTACGCCATTCTCGAACGCCATCATTTTTATCAGTATCGGGTCGGTGGTTATCGCTTTGATAAAGCCACTCTTCACGTCCAAGAATCTAAAAGACCAGAGGAAACTACCAAAATTGGGGATCTCAATGTAATTGGCAATGCTAACTGTCGTTTTAATGCTCGTTCAGAAATTATGCGCTGTGCGGTTAACCCTGAAGGTCCTTGTGAAGGTTGTCGCTATTTTGAAGCTCTTATTTAGTAATAATGTTTTATATTACAAGTGTTTGACATCTAGCTCAAGAGACTGAGAAACTTGTGATCATTATTATTTAATTTTATTTAATTGTTATGGTCATTTCATTCTATCAATCAAGAAAAGATGAATAACTTAGCTAGATTGAGATACGTTTTAATCGTATTTTCCTTGACCCTCTATGGAAGAGTCGCATTAAGCCAAGAGTTCAATATAAAAAGGGTTTTTACAGGACAAAGCTTGGGTGATTCGATGATGAATGGCTTTGTCCAAAACTATATGGGGCTTGAGCAGTTAGGTACTTATTTAATTTCATTATTTCTAGCAATTATCCTGGCGACAATCCTGGCTTTTCATCCCCAAACCTATGGTAAAAAAGAAGATCTTCATGAAATTGAAGCTCCCAAATCTTTTATTTTTTATGCCATGATTGGCTCGTTGATTGGAGCAACGGTTGCTGACTATGGTCCCGAATTGGGTTTTATTTTCTTTGGTTTGGGTGGCTTGATGCGTTTTCGCAGCAGTTCAGGTAGTTCAGTCCAAACGGGACGTTTGATTCTCGTAGCGTTGATTGGATTGTGCTGTGGCTTGAAAATGCTTTATATCGCGATGATATCTACCCTCGTCGCCTGGATTTTAATCTATTTTCTCGAACGTAGAACTATTTATCAGATTGAAATTAAAGGTATCAAGTCCAAGCTTTTCTTAGAATCTGTTGATGCTTACCGTCTGGTATTGAAAAAGCAAAAGTGTAATATTATTGCCGAAAAAAAGAATCAAGCCAAATCAAAAGTCAGTTTTATTTTTAGTTCTCCCTCTAAACTGCATCGAGATAGCATAGAGCAGTTTTTGGATAAACAGATACCTGAAGAGAATCGTGGTTCGATCGATTGGAATGTAGGGGTCAAATGAGAAACGAGGAACGGGTAAAACAATTATGACTCGTACGGGCGAATGGCTACGCCCATAGCCAACAAGGGCGAACGCCATTCGCCCCTACTGGCTACGCCTCTACCTTAACTCCTTTCCAAAAAGCGATATAACCTTTGATATTGTTAGCTTTTTCTTTAGTTTCAGGATAATACCAAGCTGCGTCGGGATTTTCTTTGCCATCTACCACCACGGTGTAGTAGCTAGCCTGTCCTTTCCACGGGCAACTAGTATGAGTTGAACTATCCTTAAAAAACTCTTGATTAATTGAGTCTGGGGGGAAATATTGATTGCCTTCGACGACTTCAGTGCGATCGCTTTCGGCTAAAACTTGACCATTCCAAATTGCTTTTGGCATTTTACTTTCAATTAAATTATGCTTCTATGATCAAGTTTAATTGAATCTGCGTTGCCAACGGTGCAATCCAATTAAACCAAGGACAACAGCAATTCCACCAGTAGGAGAAAACTTAAAGGGAACTTGGCGTACACCCAAATTATCGACCAACAAACTAGAAGTGCGATCCAAACCATCTACATCTGCTACCCCAAAACCAACTCGATAGTTATATGTTCCTGGGGCGGTAATAGCTGGAGAGATATAGGTATAAGTGTTATTGGGATCGTATTGAGTTGTATTAACATCTTGAAAATCATTACCAGAGTGAGGCACGTTAACAGTTCCACCGCTACTATCTAAAACTTCAATAGTGCGATCGCCAATAGAAGAACTAGTATCATAAACGGTAAAGAAACTAAAATCTTGCTCTCCTAAACGAGAATCTACAACACCGTCATTAGAAAGATAAGCCCAGTTAAAATCTAATTCAAAGATGTTATAACCCGTATCAATATCTGCTTGAGTAAAACTAACAGTAAAATCTTGATAAATTCCCGAACCTTCCTTGGAAGTACGAAACAGAGTATCGTCAGCAGAACCAGATCTAGAGATACTCAACGCACCAGGAGATACTCCCAAAAAGTCTTGCAAACTAGCAGCGTTACTATCAGTCGTAGCAGTGACAGGATCGCTACCAGAGAAATTAAACGTACTGATTGATGTATTGGGGTCATCGACAACGGTATGACGACCTGTAGTAATCAGGGCTTGAGAATTACCTGTAACGGGATTGACTTGACTAAAGCCAGTGGTGTTATCAATATAGGCATCTCCTGTACCTCTCCAACCAGTAGCATTATTCAAATCGACTGGGGTTATCGTACCTTCAAAACCTGGGTTATCAAAAGTCACGTTAAATGCTGCTACGGAGGATACATTAATCAAATTGAAGATCAAGCCACCGACAGTAACGCTAGAAATAAATAATATGGACTTGTTTGAGTGAGATAAAAGCATAGTAAATAATTTGGGATAAATAAAATAAAAGTAAGCAAAATGGTTAATATAGCCTTCGGGGGTCATTCGTGAAGATGGTTTTTTAAATGAACCACAGCCAATCGCGGATATGTTATGCCCTTGAGGTACACCTTCGGATAAGACACAGAGGAGGGGCTGTTTCTTGAGGTTTCCTCAAGAATTTATATGCCCCGTGACACAGAGATAAGAAAGAAGAGAGTTTTTCATAAATCATTTAGGATTGCTATAGTAATTGATATTTCTCGCGACTCAATCTAAAAAATAAAATCAGCAGCGGTAATATTTCCCTGGGGAATATTATCTAAAAGCACAACATCTTTTTGTAGAGTATTGGAGTTGTCAAAATCTACTTGAATCATGGTATGTGAACCAAACTCGATAATGTCTACATAACCAGCAGCAATCGGATCTGTACCGCTAAAGTTGATCGCGCTTAATTCTCCTGCAACAATGGCACTAAAGTCGATTTTATCTATACCATCTTCAAAATCTTCAATAATATCTACCCCGTCACTGGTTTTGGTATAGACAAATCTGTCTTCTCCCGTACCACCAGTTAGGGTATCTTGTCCTTCTCCTGCGGTAATAATATCGGGAACGTTATTATCTTCAGTAATCGGATCGGAAAAAGGATTTCCCATCACCGTATTGTAGATAGTTAGTTTATAGTCTTCTACCTCACCATCATCCAAAATTCCCGCAGATGTACTAGTAGTTAGATCGCTATCGGTACTGAGGCGAAAACGAGCATAGGTATCTCCTGCTGTCATCCCAGGAAGATTGGGCAATGCATCGTTATTGTTATCCCATTTTAGTTCGATGTTTTGAGCAGTAGAATTTACTGGAACAGGTTGACTAATTCCTTCCTCAGATTCAAAGCTACCATTGCCATTAAAGTCAATCCAGCCGACTAAGGTAGCGGGTTCGTTGGTATCATTGAGAACGCTAACATCAATCGTATAAGAACTCGCACCTGTTTCTAAAAAGTCAAGGGTAACTCCATCGTCATCTGCACCATCTGCATCAGCAGCAGTATCTTGGAGAGAACCGTTATCGGCATCAATAGTGCTACCAATAGTTAAAGTATTATCCAAACTATTGCGGATACCGTGACTCGCTCCACCTGCAGCCAAAGTAGTTAAATAATCACCTGGAGAGGTTGTATTATTACCACTATCAGGAGCATCACCATAGTCGAGATCGACATCGACGGTAACTATCTCAGAAGTATCGCTAATACTATTATCCGCAGCAGCAGTAACTGTAAATTGATTGTCTAGGCTGCCATCGGTGCCAACACCATCAACTATGCCGTCAAACTCAATGATGACATATTCACTGTCAGAATCGTTATCGGCATTGGTAATATTTCCTAAGCTAAAGATGACATCTTCACCAGAATCAAAGGAATTATCTCCTCCTGCATCTGCGATCGCGCTATCATCAAGAATAACGGTTAAATCATTCGGAATACTTGTAGTTTGAGGAGTTGAGCCGATGTTGGAGTCGTCAGAATAAACTCCCGCACTCGCTCCAGAATTTGTAGAGACAAAAGCAATTTCTGGATTACCACTATAGGTAATACCATCGGGAAGAGTATCAGTAATTTTAAAATTATCGCTATTTCCTTCAGGAAGTTCTACTGCTAATCTGTAGCGTACTGTTTCGCCAATAGTGACATCAAAATCACCTGCAGGAATTGTTTTAACTGCATCTAGAGCATCAATGGTAACAGTAGCAGGATCGCTATCGGTATAGTTATTGACGCTGGCACCATCGCCATTAGTACTGCTGTTGCGATCGCTATTGGTGTTGCCTGAAGTGGTGTTATTAACATCCGAACCAGTAGGATTATTAGCATCGGTTTTAGCCGTTCCTACCTCGGCATCATCCCCAGGTAAGCTAGTATAGTTGACCGTAGCAGAGCTACTAATTATTGTTTCTGGTGCAACACCATCAATGATATCTGCGGTGTAGGTAATAGTAACTGTTTCTCCTACACCAACTCCATCATTAAGAGTGATATCGAGATTATTTCCCGATGCAGCGGTAGCATTGCGATTAGAGTTATCAGTAAAGTTAGTAGTAGCAGTGCCAGCTATATCTACGGTAATAGTTCCGCCAAGATTTTGTAATTGATCGGGAATGGCATCGAGGAGATTAACATCAAATGCTGTAGCAGTACCGTTATTAGTAAAGGTAACAGTATAGGTTAGGGTGTCTTGTGCATCCCCTGTGGTTGAAGACACTGTTTGAGCGACGTTAGTAATTGACGGTTCAACCAGATCGATCGCGACACTATTAGAAGTACGTTCCGTAGCATTAGTACCAGCGACTTTAAATAGGTTATTGAGAGGATCTGCTGCTGCACCATCAACATTGCTGCCAGTGTTTTCTACTAAAGCATTAAACTCAACGACGACGTATTCACTATCGGGATCGCGATCGCCATTAACTATATCGCCCAAATTAAAGATAACATCCTCGCCTGAAATAAAGGTAGTATCTCCTTCAATTTCGCTACTAATACCAGTAGTTAAATCAAAAGTAGGAGTAGTAACAGCATCCCCTATAATATTTAAACCAGCACCACTGATGGTAGTAGAAGTTATCCCTCCCGTAGCACTAGGATCGTTATCAACAAAAGCTAGCTTGGTAGTATTGTCATTGAGATAAATCAAACCATCGGGTAATTCATCAGTAATTACAAAACCGTCGGTTTTTCCTTCGGGAACTTTGACAGCTAATTGATAACGAACAATTTCTCCAATAGTTACATCGTCATCAATAGTGTGGGTTTCAGAAGTTGATGCAATACTTTTTGTTGGTTCTAAAGGTGAAATTTGAACGCCAACACTAGAACTAGCTGCATAATCGTTTCCAGGTTCATCGCTAGCAGGGGGATTTTCGCCATTAGTACTATCTCTTTCACCCAGAGAATCTCCCGAAGTAGTACCATTAACTGTTGAACCAGTATCATTCGAGGTAGGTTCAGCAACCGTATTTATCTTAGTTCCCGTTTCTGGCAAACTAGTATATTCAACTTCGGCGGTTTCTGTGAGTATTGTATCGGGATTGACTGTATTGTTAGTGGAGGCAGAATAGAAAATCTGAATATCAGCATTTCTCGGCATCTGATCCACTTCGATTGAGATCGTACCCGTTCCTACATCGAAAGTAGGAGTAATGGTCATGTCTCCCGCAGTAAAACTAGTGCCGCTGGTAATATTAATTTCTGTACCGCTACCACCTGCACCTACACCGTCATTCCAAACAATTTGATCAATACCCGTAAGAGTTAAACCATCAGGTACTCGATCGCTTAAATCTACCTCAAAAGCAGTAGTTCGCCTACTTACACTACCGTCATTATCCAGACTTAAGCGATATTCAACAGTATTACCCGAATCAGTCAGTAGGGTATCGGTTTTATACTCACCGTCACTATGCTTAATTTCTTTAACTAAATCTAGTTCGGGTTCTACTATTCGAGTATAGGATGGATTAGAAACTGCTAGTTCTTGACGATTATTGAGATTACTTCCTCTGCCAACATTAACATCAAATCTGTTAGTCCGACTCTCATTCTCATCATTGCGATCGCTATTACCTTGAATAATATCTCCATCAGCATTAATCGCAGCATCGTTAGTCACTAAAGCATTAAACTCGACAACGACATATTCATCGTCTACATCATCATCTGGGTTTGTAATGTCGCCAAATTTAAAGTAAACATCGGTACTAGAATAATATTCATCTGGATCGGCATTGGTACTATCATTACCAATATTGCGATCGCTTCCCACGTTCTCATCGGGGAGAACAAAGACAGGAACTACACCATCAATATCAGTCGTGCCATTTACCCAAAGATCTTCGTTAAGATTGCCAGTAATACTAGAGAAATCGGCAAAATCTCCTAATCCCAAATCGAGCTTGTTACTAAAAGCAGTGTCGGTAGTAGTAGAAGTTATCGGTGCATCATCAGAAACAAACGCAGCCTTTGCCGTACCATCATCTAAAAATTGTAAACCATAGGGAAGGCGATCGCGTAAATAAAAGTTCTGGGCTTCACCTTCAGGAAGAGTTGTCACCAGACGATAGCGAACAATTTCACCGATAGCAGTTTTTCTTCTGCCTGCATTATTATTCGCTGTGCCATCGCCATCTTCGTCAGTATGAGCTTCAGAAGTAGCAGCGATCGATTTAACGGGTTCTGGTGCTACTGTTACGATACTTGCTGTATCAGTCGAACCAGTAAATTTGCTTCCTCCTTCGGTACTAGCATAGCTGTCTAGAGTGGCGGTATTACTCAGGCTTGGCTGATAAGGTGCGCTATCACTAACCTCTAAATCAAAGGTTGCGATCGCAATATTTGATCCATCGTCGGGATCGTAAGCATCAATTGCCCCGGCATCAGTATCGTCTCCCGTACCCGCACCAATGGCAGGAGTACTACCAGGATCGATTAATTCAATCCCGTTACCAAAGAAATCGTCGCCAACACTGCTAGGATCGCCTAATCCCGTATAGTTAATTGTTGCTCCCTTACCATCGGTAACATTGAGATTGATTCCGCCACTGGGAATAACAAATCCACTGGGCAAATCATCTTTAAGAGTAAGATCAAACACACCTTTGCGACTGTTACCCGTATTTTCTACGGCGATCGCAAAAGTAACGATATCTCCTGCCTCCAACTCAACGCTATTAAGATCGCTATCAATAGGATTGTTCTGAAGATCTGTAGAAGAAACAGGATCGCTTACCCCTGTAAAAGTCGTTTCCCCACCCGTAGCAAAAGCCACCCCAGAAGGCACGTTGGTAAAATCTGGGTTGACAGTACTAGTACCATTATTGTTGTAGGCAACTACCCCTTTAGTTATCCCTAATATCTCAGGTTGATCTAGGGTAACTTGAACAATTTTATCGAGAAAAGAATCTTCGTTTAGAGTAGTATTGTTTGTCTGGCGTACCTGATTGGTATACAGTAATCCATCTGCAGCAGGAAGATCACTGGCGGTAACGGTAACTAAAAGATCGATAGTGGAAGATTGATTAATACTGGTATCAAAATCACCATAGGAATAAGTAAGACTGTTTGCTCCTCCCTGGGCAGTAAGAGTTGGATCTGGCGCATTCGTAATACCAGAAAAAGTATCTAAATTACCGTATTTAGTACTTCCTGCATCTGGAGGCACAATACTAACAGTAGGATCAAATGTGGGAGAGGCAAATTCTGTGCCAACGTCAAAGATCGGTAAGGGAAAATAATCGGTTAAGGTTAAATCTTCTATGTCAGTAGTAGGAAGTTCATAAGTGAGGCGATAAGTAATTTCATCTCCAGGGGCAACATTTACTGCATTGTCATAGCCATCCAAACCATTACTTAAATCGGTATCTGTTGCAGCCGAAAAGCCATCACCACTATCGTTATTAGCATCATAAATTTCGCCATTAATAGCATAGATGCTTTTGTGTAGTTTCCCTTCTTCAATACTTATTCCCGCGCTAGTATCATCCTCTTCGTCAAATTCTGTAGCAGTTAAATCGTCAACATTTAAGACTTCTCCTTGAATAATGGCATTATTAGTCAATTCATCCCCAAGATCGACTGAGGCATCGCCAGATTCAAAAGTATCACTATATTCCTGTTGAATTTGCGTATAAAAAACAATCTTCCCTTCCGTTGCACCATTCGGCAAGGGAGGATTATTGTTTAAAGATGTCCCTCCATTATTAAAGCCACCATCAGGAACACCTCCCCCAATTAAGATACCGTCGTCATCATCGAAATCGCGAGTCATTAACTCATCAGAGATTTCAAAGGTAACTTTAGTACTACCATCAGTATCAGAATCGGTATCGTTGCCAATTTCTGAGGTATCGACAATGTAGTTAGTAAGATCAAAGTTAGCAGCAGCACTACTATTTTCATGTTCGGTGACTTCTAGAGTAGGCTCAAAGCCAGAAGCATTATAGAATCTTTGACCATCGGAAAAGGTATCAACAACATCGATATTTTGAAAAGCAAAGTAATCGGATACCTGAAAATCTATTTCATACCTAAGAATATCCTCTGGAGTATTTTGAGAGTCAGAAACATTGCTGACGTCTTTTTGGATAGCAATAGATTGATCTTCTAAATCATGGGTAGGAAAATTAGGATTGCTAGCGGTAGGTGGGATATATACTTCTTCATTATCATCTCTACCATCTTCGGGATTCCAAATATTATTGCTATCACCTGGATTGTTATCCCCTAACTGAGATTCGTTGGTAGAGATAATGTCATCCCCAGTATCCGCATTAATAATGACATCGCTGTCATTATCCAGGCGAGGAATAAAGAATTCATAAGTGAGAACTAAATCTTTTGCTTCACTTGTTCCTGTAATAGTATCAATGCGTCGAGATAAAGTACCACCAGGAGTAGGTATTTGATCGGCATCAAGATCATTTTCGGTAATATTTTCTGAACCAATAGAAGTTAAACCGCCGTCATCAGGAGTAGCAACTTCAGTAATTCTACTAGAGTTTATTTCTGTTCCATTAGAATCTACTATAGATACTACATCAACAAACTGCATATTATCAGGCAGAATGTCAGTAATATCTAAATTGGTAATAGTTTGACCATCGGCGATATCTACTACTAATTGAAACTGGCGCAAAAAATTTGGTCCTGTAGCTGTTTCGTCTTCAGGACCAATATAGTTTTTAGTGAGAGTAACCAGTTGTGGAGAAATTGTATCTACCGAATCGCTAGAAATATCTTCATAAATAGGATCATCACTACCATCGGTTTCTTCTGTTGGGGTATTACCAAAGACAAAACCACCTTGAGTTTGCAGATTGATGGGTGTATTAAGATCGCTATTGATATTACCTGTTAAATTAACACTAATATCGGCTTGAGGTTGGTCGGGGACAAAACTACCAAAAGGAAGTTCTAAAACAACTAAACTATCTCCTGCACCAAAATCAGTAGAGGTGGTGATAGTTTGTTCGACTCCAAAAACTTCAAAGGTACTCGAACCAGTACTATCAAGAGTAATTTCTGTGGTGGTTATATCTGCACCCAAATAAGATGCACTATTAAAGCTTAAACCATCGTCACCATCTGCACCTGTCTTATCTAGATAAAAAAGAACAAAAGGACCATAGCCTGTTTGTACAGTATCTGTGTTGTCAAAACCAATAGTTAAATCGACATTTTCGCCAATCAAAGAATTAGCTGGTAATAAGATAGAAGTTTCGGGGGTTGCAGCCATAATAATTAAGTAATGAGATAGAAATAGAGATTACTTATTGTTGAATTGAATTACGGTTTTTAAGTTTTTATTAGAAAATAAAGTAAAAAATATTAGCTTTAAAAATTTTAAATACAAAAATGTAATGTACTTCAGTAAATTTGCAGATTAATTATAGGTTTTGAAAAATACCACAAAAAATTTATTTGAATAGAAAATACTATTTGTAATGTATAAAACTACTAAATAATCTTAGGTTTACATAAACAATTTAGCTTAATCTATTTATAATGTCATTTAGTTTACTGAAATTACCTTTTTTCTATTCTCATTATAAGCATTTAAATCAATACTTGTTATTAAATATTAATAGTAGTAAAAAAAATATTGTTAACAACAAATTGATTTTTTTAGTAAAAACAAATTTACAATTAAAACTAATAAAACTGATTTTGTCTTGTGGTGAGACTCTAAATATCTATAATCTAATTATTTAGCTCGGAAAAAGTCAGATCATTCACCACAGTGTTTATCTAATAGATACATTGCTAATTCCAGGCTATTAGACTGGGTTTGTACTGCGTAAGCTTCCTTTTCGACTGCTTGACTATGGATATCTACATATCGTTTAAAAAATGGTCTAGCTTGTTGAATAGGTTCAACATCTAGTTCCAAAGTTTGTATGTTGCCATTTCCCCGACAAACTTGAGCAGCATGAACAGCCTCGTGAATTAATACAGAATTGCCAATACCTAATTCAAATACAATCGGATTAATCCAAATAGACTTGGTAGCAGAATTTAATAATCCATAAGGTTTTCTAACTCGGCGACGTTGAAAATCTATTTGCTGCTTTGGTAGTTCAAAATTTGGTGGAGTTTCAATATTTACCTGGAAACCATAGTTTTCTAGTTGGCGTTGTAGCCGAATAAAATTAGAATCGTAATTAATAGATTGAGTAATTAATAATATAGAATTGAATAATAATGATTTGATCATTAATTTATTGAATTTTGTGTAGGATTTAGTAAAGGAGCGCTAGTTTTAATTTCTGATATTAATAAAAAGCCAGAAATAGCTAAAGCGACTAAGCTCAATAGTCCACTAGCTATTGTTATATTGCGCATCTTTTTAATTTGCTGATCTACATCATTAAAAGAAGCTCTTATTGGATTAACCACACTCATTAATTCATGACGACTTTTTGATTCGTACTCTTCAATGGAAGGACGCATTTCATCTCGCTGAACAGCCCATTCTTGTAAAGCTGCACGCTGACGTGACCAGTCATCTAGAGCTACAGATAATTTTACATCCAAATCTCGTTTGAGATTGTTTAGCTGCTGATTAAATTGGGTAGAGAGGTTACGGTTTGCTTGATGAAATTGACTATTAACATTAATCAACTCTTTGCGGATTGATTCCCAACTAGACTGATTTTTATATTCTAACTGATTAATTTTTTCTATCTGTTCGGAATAAAGCTTTGATTCAATTTCACTCAAACGCTGTTCGTATTTTTGCTCGATACGCTCAATACGATCTATATTTTCAATTGAATTTTTATATTCAGCAATTTGGGCTTGAAATCTTGTTCGATAAGTTTCAATTAATTCTTCTAATTGAATCTGAATAGTTTCCAAAGATTTAGCATCTTGATTAGGATAATCGGAGAGATTAAGGTTATTATAGACCGAGCGTATTTTTGCTACTAATTCTTCAGCTGTAGTGTTTTTAAGTAAGTAGCCCTTGGCACCCGCTCTCAAAGATTTTCCTAAATAAGCATCGTCTTCATGACCGCTCAAAAAAATTACTTTTACTTTAGGAAAACGCTGACAAATAATTTTAGTTGCGTTTAAGCCATCCATGTGTGGCATGTCAATGTCCATCAATACCACATCAGGCTGAAGTTTCTCTACTTGCTCGATCGCCTGTTGACCATTGTGGGCAACTCCTAACACTTCGAGGTCTGATTCAACATCAAGCCATGTTTTTAAAACTTCACATAAAAGAGCCTGATCGTCTACTAATAAAATATTGATCATTTAATTAAATTACCTATAATAATTGAAATATTGTTATTGGGCGCAGTCTTGATATTTTTGCTTATCTTAGTAGATAATTAGATAAAAAAATGATTACATATCAACTCTTCAAAGGATTGTAAAGGAGAGATGTCTTCAATTTATTCTCGTCGTTTTGAGTACTGGTTTGAGGGGTCGCACTCTTAGCAAATTATGAAATCGACTATTAATTATTAGTAATTTTCAATCGCTTCAATAGCTTAATTTAAGCGATGTTTAAAACTAGATTGGATTGAGATTGCCAATATTTCAACTAAAGATCAAACGAGAGAATTAACTGCTTATGCGCTTATAGTGTTATCAGCCCATAGCTTAATTTTATTGAATTTATGGAAACAATTTTTTTTAGTATAGAACCGAGCTTACCAGAAGTTTCTATCAAAGGAAATTTGGAGCAATTTCTGATTGTTCTATCTGTATCTTTGAGTGTAGCAACTATTTCGCGTATTTTTAGCTGGTTTCGGCAAATTCCTTATACTTTGCTATTGGTGATTGTCGGACTAGGTTTGGCTTTTGTCGATATTCGTTTAGTTAGTTTATCTCCAGAACTAATTTTAGAAATCTTTTTACCCCCCTTATTATTTGAAGCAGCCTGGAATATTCGGTGGCGCAGCCTCAAGGATAGTTTATTACCCGTAAGTCTCTTTGCGATCGTGGGGGTAGTAATCTCAGTAGTGGGGGTAGCCTTTCCCCTTAGTTATTTTACCGACTTATCGTTGCCTACGGCTCTTTTAGTTGGTGCTAGTCTGTCTGCTACCGATCCTGTCTCTGTGGTGGCTTTGTTTCGGGAATTAGGGGCAAGTAAGCGTTTAACTATCCTAATGGAAGGAGAAAGTCTTTTTAATGATGGTGTGGCGGTAGTAGCATTTTTGTTACTAGTTAATATTCCTCTTGGTGGCGAAGAAAACTTTGGCATTTCGGTAATTGTGATTCGTTTTCTCACCTTTGTCGGTATTGGTTTAGGTGTAGGTAGCCTAATTGGTTTTGGCATTTCTTACCTAACCCAAAGATTCGACCTACCTTTAGTAGAGCAGTCCTTAACTTTAGTTTCAGCTTATGGTACTTATCTTATTACAGAGGAGCTTGGTGGCTCTGGGGTAATTGGGGTAGTCACTGTCGGCATCATCTTAGGAAATTTTGGGTCGCGGATTGGGATGAATCCTCGTACTCGGCTATTGGTTTCCGAGTTTTGGGATTTTCTGGCATTTTTCGTCAATTCCATTGTCTTTTTGCTGATTGGTGACCAAATAAACTTTACTAGTCTCAAAAACAACTTCGATCTTATAATTGTCGCGATCGCAGCAGTGCTAGTTACCAGAGCGATCGTGATTTTTGGCTTGGGTAATATTAGTAACTTAATTAGTAAAACTAAAACTAACCTACGGGAGCAAACCGTACTTTGGTGGGGTGGTTTGCGGGGTTCGGTTTCTATCGCAGTAGCTTTGAGTGTACCTGTAGTGCTAACGGGAAGACAGGAAATTATTGATACTGTTTTTGGAGTAGTTCTATTTACCTTATTAGTACAGGGTTTAACTACTAAATGGTTGTTGACAACCCTTAATCTAATTGGCGATCAGCCTTTACGTCAAGAATATTCGGAATTACTGGCGCGTAAGGTAGCCTTAAATCGAGTTGTTAAATATTTGGACAACAACGAATTGGCTTCAGAGATCGATCCTGAATACTATCGCTATCAACAGGGTTTGGTCAAAGGACAATTAAACAGTATTGAAGACAAAATCGATACTATGCAGCGAGAACACGATAATTTACGTGCCATGACTATGGAACAACTCCAAGAACAGCTTTTAGATATTGAAGCGGATACTTATGCGGAGTTTATTCGTGCGGGTAAACTTAACGAAAATCTCTCTCCTGTACTGCAAGAAATTTTGGCAAAAGCAGGAGACTAATTTTTCTGTTAGGCAGAAAAAAGTTGTTCGACAGACAAAGCTTTAGTTTTTTAGAGTAGTGGAGAAATAAAGTAAATCCCTAGCAAAACTTTATTTCTCCGCTCACCAAAATAAAAAAATTTGAGGATCAATTGAGAAAAAAGTATTCTTAATTACTTTTCGTAATTAAGAATGATAAACCTGCAAAATAAGCGTTTATTTCTAGCTTACAATATTTAAAGTTAATATATAGCGATAGTATAACTTAAGAAATATATTATCTGCTTTGAGATATCTAATAATTTTAATAAATAACAAATGTTATGAAATTTCAAAATGCTCAGATAGAAAAAAAGTTTAGAGAGCGAGGCAACATTCATATTGGTTATGAACAAACTATCAAGCCTTATCATCAAAAAATCGCCGAACTAGTTGTCAAATATACATCAGAATCCGCTACAGTCTTAGATATTGGATGTGGTGTCGGTCATATACTTTCAGAAATTAATCGCAGAAATCCTAATCTTAAGCTTTTCGCTGCTGATATAGACAAAACGACTCTAAATATTACACAAAACAGAACTAAGATTGAGAAGACGATTAAGATTGACTCGATAGAAAATTTGTTTGAATCAGACTCAACTTATGATGCAATAGTGTTATCCCACGTTTTAGAACATACTCATAATCCTTTGGATAATGTCAAAAGCATGATGGGTATGTTGAAACCTGGTGGAATTCTGGTTTTGGCAGTTCCCAACCCCGTTAGACTGCCAGTAATTTTGGGCAACCTGACCCAAAAACATTATGTAAATCGCGGACATATTTACGCTTGGGATAGATCGCACTGGATCAACTTTTTAGAAAATATTGCACAATTGGATGTTATTGAATATTCACAAGATTTTTTTCCCATCCCAATTTTAACTAAGCTTCAGTTTATGAAACCTGTTGAAATTATGCTGGGTCAAATTTTTCCCTGGCTGACATTTTCCAATATTGCAGCGATCTCCAATGGAGACAAGCGATATCAAAATAATTAAAATACTTTGATTATATGGGAGCGCCTTATAAAATCGATCCCAAACGTTTTTGTTGTAATTGTTTGATCGCTTTTTTGGCGGTTTGAATTTCTTCAAGGTAGTATTCCATCAGTTTTAAATCTGTAGCGGGATTGAGGTTTTGTAGCTGTTGAGTACAGTAAATCTGACGTTTTTGATAGTTTACCTGTTCAATTGAGGCGATCGCTTCAGCAATACGGATATCGGTACGAAAGACATCTTCAGTTGTTTTTTCGTCGAGATGGAATAGTTTAGTTGTGGCGATCGCTGTTTCGGGAAAATCTAAGCTACGGTTGTGTAATTCTCTAAGCAAAGGGTTATCTGCTGGCGATAAACCTACTAGTTCGTCTTCGATCGCCATTATTTGTTGCCACAAAAATCGATGAGGAGCAAGAATAAACAGCAAGTCTTTATCTTCTAGGCGATCGATTATCTCATCTCGGTAGCGAGGATAGTGTATATAGATTCTGAGCAAGAGGGCTTCTGCTTGTTCTAGTAGTTCACTTTCAGGAGTACTAGCAGCAGTAAATTGAGGCGAGGTGATTTGATTATTCCGTTTTTGTTTTTGGCGAGAGTTAAGTTGTTGATGTGGGCGAGGTGATTTGGTTTGTGACTTGAGAGTAGCCAAATTTTGTAATAATAACCGAGCATCCCCCTGAGAGAGTAATTCTGCACAGTGAGTTAAATAATGGTTGCGTTGGTTGGCATCTTGTAGCTTGTTGAGTAGCTTAATCATGCCTGCTGCTGCTCGTTGGAAATCATCGGCAGCCTTAAGATCTTTATCTGTTAGTAAGCGATTAATCAGCCAATCTAGCCATAAAGGAGCATTCTCTAGGGCTTCAAAGTAAACTATTGCCCCATCTTCTCTACTTTTAATAAATTCATCGGCATCTTTGCCTCCAGGTAAGTTGAGGATACGCAGCTGTACTATTCCACCATAGACCAAATCTTCGACTTCCCTGATCGCTCTTTCGGTGGCTTTTGTCCCTGCATTGTCCGCATCAAAATTAAGAATTACCTCTTTAGAAGGGGTAAAACGGAGTAACTGTTTAAGTTGATTTTGGGTAAACGCCGTACCCAAAGATGCCACCACGTTATCAATACCTGCTTCGTGGAGTGCGATCGCATCAAAATAGCCTTCTACTACCACCGCCCGATCCGCACGAGCGATACTAGTGCGAGCCTGATCTAGAGCAAAGAGAGTTTTACTTTTATCAAACAGGGGAGTTTCAGGGGAGTTAAGATACTTAGGTTGGTCTTCATCTCTGAGACTGCGACTACCAAAACCAATTACCTTACCCTTGAGATCCATTATTGGAATAATCAGGCGATCGCGAAATACATCATAATAACCATTGCCCGTTTTTCTGGGTTTGATTAATCCTGCTTGTTCGACAAAGTTAACGGGATAGCGTTTTGTCTCTACCAAATATCGATACAGAGTTTCCCATCCTGCAGGGGCATAGCCCAACTGAAAATTCTTAATGGTTGTCTCTTCTAAAAATCTTTGTTCTTTTAAATAAACTAAAGCTTGTTCTCCCTGAGACTGATGGAGCGCATGTTGATAAAAGCTGGCAGTAACTTCTAAAATACGATGTAATTCTTCTTTAATCGAAAGCTGACGCTGAATTTCTTGTCTTTGCTCTGGCTCAACGGTTTTTACCTCTACCTGATAGCGACGCGCCAAATCCAACACTACCTCTGCAAAAGACTGTTTGCCAATCTCCATCAAAAATTTGTAGGTGTTTCCCCCTGCTTGACAACCAAAACAGTAATAGAGTTGTTTATCCTGGCTAACGCTAAAACTAGGACTTTTTTCATTGTGAAAAGGACACAAACCCAAAAAATCTTTACCCCGTTTCCGCAAAACAATATACTCGGAAATAACATCAACGATATCAACCCGTTGTTGTACTTCTTCAATGGTATCTGGATGAAGTCGAGGAACTTTCACTATTTATAGAAATAAGGGATGAAGGATCATTGTCCAATAATATTGTATTGTCCACCACTTTTTAGGAGTAGACATTTTTGAATAACAATTAATCAGTAATAAGTATCAAAGACTAATCTTCAATACTTACTGTTAAATATTGCAAGCAATTAAGCGACCTAAAAAGAAGTTAGTCATCTTTGAACCATAGGGAGAATTCCACCAGCGGGAAGGATGACATCCTATGGGTGCGTTAAGGCTAAAATCTAATTCTTTACAAGGAAGCCAGCGATTATCTTGGCGCCAGCCCAAACCTTCGCCCCAGGTTTCGATTAGCTGTTGATTTTGCTCAACGGTAGTATCGGAAGTTCCGCCTAATTCTTGATAGGCTTTCAGTTGAGGACTAAAGCCAAAACGACCATCACTGTATTTGTTCCACAGGCGATCGATCACCATCAAATCGTTACAAGGAAAATGTTGAATATCTTCTGGAGTTAATTCTTCAATTTCTTTAGATGTTACTGCTAGAATCAAGCGAATAGTTTCCCAGTCAGCCTCAAACCAATTTGCCTCAGCTAAATATTTTTGCAAATTCTGATAGCGATAGCGATCGCCCATAAGCATCAGATCGTCTTCTAATTGGGATATTTTGGCTGGTAGGTGCGATACTTCTCCTAAATTATTCTTAAAATCATTAAAACGGCTAGCAAGTTGATTTAACTGTGCTTGAAGTACAGATAGTTTGGTTGTAAGTTCCTCGATAACTCGATCGCGATCTTCACTCATCAGTGCATTTACGTATAACTTTCAATTAGAGTAACATTATCAGTTAAGTCTCGGTGATAATCCCCCTCACCAAAAAATAAAGAACAAGAAGTTTAAAATCACTCCTTGCTCATTTACTATCTATTACTCGTTACTTATCTAACCGCTGTTGTCTGTAATTCTGCTGCTGCTCGTTCTTCCTGTAATTTTTGATTGGTGCGTTTACAGTTAATGATGCCAAATACTAGCCAGAAAATTAGTAATCCTGTGGTAAGTAACAAAATTGATACTGGTCCAAAGCGATCGATTAGTGCTGGTGCAGCAGCAGTGAATAAACCACCGCCCACAATTGGTTCAAAGAATAATTGTTTATAAGCAAAACTTTCAAATGCACCCGTGCGATTTTCTGGATCTACCATCCGAATTAAGAGAATACCTGTGGCAGTTACCCCCATCGATTGTCCCATGTCTCCAATACCACGTTCAAACCAGTACACTGGCAAAATGCGAGGTGCTAAATACATAAAAGCCAAAACGTTCCAGATAATACCAACAATAGCAAGGGTGAGGAATACACCAATATTTGCTCCTAAAACTGCTAAATTAATTGATGCTAAAGCGGTTACAACCAAGAGATCTAAAGCAACCCCTGCAATTCTTTCCTGTAGTCTTCTGATAACTAGCACGTCGAGATCGAGACGTTTCATTATTACCTGAATAATGATTCCGCCAATCAACGCCATAGGAAACAAAGGTACTGCACCGATTAACTCTAAGCCATTTCTGCCCCAGGTTGCAGCTTCAATAAGAGTGAATATTTGGAGAATTATCCAACCAATTGCGATCGCAAGTCCAGTAAAACCAAAGTTCAAAGACAAAGGATCGATCAGGAAGTTTCGCATCAACCGCGATCTTTTTGCTAAAACGCTACTAGGTTCAGTAGGTGCGGTTTCTTGAAACTGCGCGTCTCCGCCTTCAACCTCAACGGGTTCAGATTGAATATAGCCTTTTTTACGACCCCAATGAGCCAAAACCGTACCGAAGATAATCCCCGATACAATACCTACCGTCGCTAAACCAAGGGCTAAATCTCCCCCTTCAGCAAAGCCTAATTCGGTAAGAGTATCTGCCATTCCTCCTGCCGTACCATGTCCACCTTCAAAACCGATTTCTATTAACGCCCCTGCAATAGGATTAATCCCGAATAGGGGAGTTAAGACAAGCAAGGTTACTAAAATACCAATTACATACTGTCCCCAGGCAATAGATTGTCCAAATGCTACTTGAGGGGCAGTTTTTCGCCAAATTTCTTTGGGATTAGGAATGTGTTCTCCTAAAAACAGGGCTGCAAAGACAATGTTAATAAATACTCCTGGCGCTTGCGACCAAACTTCCCGCATTTCTTCAGGAAATAAACCCTCGGCAATGTAAGAATCAGGACTTGCACCTAAAGAAACGGCGATCGCGCCTAATGCACCAGTTCCTAACAAGAGGGCGATCGCCCCAGCAATAATTGATTCGGGTATATAAAGTGTTTGAAATAGTCTGATTTTTTGCTTAATAACTCTCGCTATTATTAGCAAAATTCCCACTATAATAAATGCAAATAAAACATTAAGTAAATTGAACATTACTTTTCGCTAATCGTGATTTTTCTAGATATAAAATTATTGAATTTTCAAGTAAACAAATCTGTACTCAAAACAACTGTGTTGTGTTTTAAGCTTTCGATTTAAGTATTTTCAAAAAAAATCTTTGTCGGAAAAACTAATTTTGTTAGCTTACTTTAAAATCAATTATTTAATTTGTAGAAGCTTATATTATCTGAAAATCATCATTACCTGACATAAGATATGTTTAGCTGTAATATTTTTTAATACGGTGTATAGTGGCAGTTACAAATAATAACAAAACAATCCCCATAAGCTGCTTTTTTATAGCAATTGGTAATTCTAGAATGCATTGTGCATGGTTTGAAGATGGCAAATTAGTATCAATTTGGGATACTAAGCACCTTACTCAGGAAGTCCGTTCAAATCGATTACCACCAACTCTTTTGAATGATAGATTGATCGAACAACAATCAACTAATATACCAGTGATCCTCGCTTCAGTTGTTCCCAAACAAACAGAACTTTGGCAGAATTATGCTGATTTGCAAATTATAACTTTAAGAGATCTTAAATTAACAAATATTTATCCCACAATGGGTATAGATAGAGCTTTGGCATTGTGGGGAGGAAGTGAAACTTATGGCTATCCTTGCTTAGTGATTGATGGTGGAACAGCCTTAACTTTTACGGGAGCAAATAAAGCAAAAGAACTCATTGGGGGAGCAATTTTACCAGGGTTGCGATCGCAATTTATAACACTCAATCAAAAAACTGCAGCTTTACCCAAAGTAGATCTTCGTGAAACTTTACCACCACGTTGGGCAACTGATACCAATAATGCGATCGCCAGTGGTATTATCTATACGACTATCGCAGGAATCTATAGCTATATCATCGACTGGTTACAAACTTACCCAGACAGTCAAATAATCCTTACTGGAGGAGATGCAGACATATTAAGTAAATATCTAAATCAACAGTATCGAGAGATTGAAATAAAAAGCGATCGCAATTTAATCTTCTACGGAATGAAACTTGCGATCGCTGATAACTGATAACTGATAACTGATAACTGATAACTGATAACTGATAACTGATAACTGATAACTGATAACTGATAACTGATAACTGATAACTGATAACTGATAACTGATAACTGATAACTGATAACTGATAACTGATAACTGATAACTGATAACTGAAAAAGGTAGGGTAATCCGCATCGTTACGGGTGGGGTATCCCAAAACATTATCTAGAGAGCGATCAGACAATATTGATATCAAAGTAAGTTCACGAGTGATATTGTAATTACAAATATGGCTGTACTTGAAAAAGGCAACATTTCGATTCATACCGAGAATATCTTTCCCATCATTAAGAAGTCTCTCTATACAGACCATGAGATTTTCTTACGGGAATTAATTTCCAACTCCGTCGATGCTATCTCCAAACTAAAAATGGCGTCTCTGGCGGGAGAGATGCAGGGAGAAATTGGCGAACCTGAAGTTAAAATCGCTGTAGATAAAGAGAAAAAAACTTTGTCCGTTTCCGATAATGGTATTGGGATGACTGCCGATGAAGTTAAAAAATACATTAATCAGGTAGCATTTTCCAGTGCGGAAGACTTTATCAAAAAGTACGAGAAAGATTCTAATGATCTGATCGGACATTTTGGTCTTGGTTTCTACTCCTCATTTATGGTGGCAGCTAAAGTAGAAATCGACACTCTTTCTTTTAAAGAAGGCGCAACTGCAGTACATTGGTCTTGTGATGGATCGCCTGAATTTGAAATTACCGAAAGCGATCGCACTACTGTCGGTACGACTATTACTCTTACATTACAGGATGAAGAATTAGAATATACCGAACAGCCTAGAATCCGACAGTTGGTTAAAACCTACTGCGATTTTATGCCCGTTAAGATTGTTCTCGATAACGAACAAATCAACAAGCAAGAAGCACTCTGGAAAAAATCTCCCCGCGATCTAACCGATGAAGATTATTTAGAGTTCTATCGTTATTTGTATCCCTTCCAAGAAGATCCTTTATTGTGGGTACATCTCAATACAGACTATCCCTTCTTACTAAACGGAATCCTCTATTTCCCTAAACTAAAACCCGATGTAGATTTTTCTAAGGGACAAATTCAGCTATTCTGCAACCAAGTGTTTGTTAGTAAGCAGTGTGAAGCAATTATTCCTGAGTTTTTGATGCCGTTACAGGGAGTAATTGACAGTCCCGATATTCCTCTTAATGTATCTCGTAGTGCTTTAACTAACGATCGCACTGTACGTCGTATTGCTGATTTTATTACTAAGAAAATTGGTAATCGTCTCAAGTCGCTTTATGACGAAGACCGCAGCAAATATATTTCTACTTGGTCTGATGTTGGCACGTTTGTTAAATATGGTGCAATTAGAGACGAGAAGTTCAAAAAACAGGTAGAAGATTTAATTATCTACCGCACTACTCATCAAGCAGATGCCGAAGCTACCAAAGTAGAAGAAGCACCTAAGGTAGAAGTACAGACTTCTGGGGATGATGCTTGGACAGATGTAGATAATGTAGATAAAAAAGATAATGCCAGCACAGAACCTTATACTACTTTAAAAGAGTATCTCGAACGCAACCAAGAAAAACGCGAAAATCAAGTCTTCTACTGTAGCGATCCTGGTACACAAAATACCTTTGTCGAATTATATAAGAATCAAGGTTTAGAAGTACTTTTCCTTGACTCCTTTATCGATGCTAATTATTTTATTCCTTTCCTTGAGAGAGAATATTCTGAGGTCAAATTTGCTCGTGTTGACTCCGAACTAGATGAGACATTGGTAGAAGAAGACAAAGCCCAAGAAATTGTCGATCCCACTACTAACAAAACGCGCAACGAATCGATCAAAGAGTTATTTGAAAAAGCACTCAACAAACCTAGAGTAAATATCAAAACTCAAGCCATCAAATCTGACGATCCTCAAGGTACGCCTCCTGCAATGGTATTGTTGCCCGAAGCCATGCGTAGAATGCAAGAAATGGCTGCACTAATGCAGGAAAAAGCCATGGCTTTCCCTGAAGATCATATCTTGATGATTAACACTGCCCATCCTTTGATTCAAAATATTCTAGAGTTAAACAAAGGCACAATTATTCAAAGTGGCGATGACTCTAACTCCATGATCAATCTAATGTGTAATCACATTTACGATCTGGCATTAATGTCTCAACGAGCATTTGATGCTGATGGCATGAAAGCTTTTGTCGAACGTTCTAATCAAGTTCTGACTAACTTAACTAAAAAATAGAACAAACACTTATCGCCTGGCAATTATTCGCCTAATATTTAATCAAGGAACGGGATTGAAAATGATCCCGTTCTTTTTTTGGCGTTGCTCAACTTAAGTTCACAATCAGTCCCGATATCAGTTTGTATTGTAAATTTCAACAAATGTTATCAAATGTAGATAAAAGAGATACAGTTATGGTGCGCAAGAGACTATACAATAAAACGCTAGCAGTATAAGTTAGGCAAAAGACAGAGTAATTATGCCCCGTCGTAACGATCTCCACAAAATTTTACTTTTAGGTTCGGGTCCTATTGTCATCGGACAAGCTTGTGAATTTGACTATTCTGGGACGCAAGCCTGTAAAGCTTTGCGAGAAGAAGGGTACGAAGTAGTGTTGGTAAATTCCAATCCTGCTTCGATTATGACCGATCCAGAAATGGCGAATCGTACCTATATCGAACCCTTGACCCCCGATATGGTTGAAAAAGTAATTGCCAAAGAAAAGCCAGATGCTCTCTTGCCTACGATGGGGGGACAAACTGCGTTAAATGTAGCTGTGTCTCTAGCGAAAAGTGGAGTATTAGATAAATATGACGTAGAACTAATTGGAGCAAAATTACCTGCTATTGAAATGGCAGAAGATCGGCTGTTGTTCAAAAAAGCCATGGAAAAAATTGGCGTACCGATGTGTCCTTCAGGGATTGCCAATAATTTAGTAGAAGCCAAAGAAATAGCCAAAGAAATTGGTAGCTATCCTTTGATTATTCGTCCTGCATTTACCCTGGGTGGTACAGGAGGCGGGATTGCTTACAATCAAGAAGAATACGAACAAATTTCCGCATCTGGTATTGACGCTTCTCCAGTAAATCAGATTTTAATTGATAAATCTTTATTGGGTTGGAAAGAATACGAACTAGAAGTAATGCGGGATTTGGCAGATAATGTAGTAATTATCTGTTCGATTGAAAACATCGATCCGATGGGGATACATACAGGAGATTCGATTACTGTTGCTCCAGCACAAACCCTGACAGATAAAGAGTATCAGCGTTTAAGAGATTATTCTTTAGCAATTATTCGCGAGATTGGGGTAGAGACAGGGGGATCTAATATTCAGTTTGCGGTCAATCCCATTAACGGCGACGTGATTGTGATTGAAATGAACCCCCGCGTATCTCGTTCCTCTGCGTTAGCTTCTAAAGCCACTGGTTTTCCTATTGCCAAATTTGCTGCCAAACTAGCGGTAGGTTATACCCTAGATGAAATTTCTAACGATATTACTCAAAAAACCCCCGCTTCTTTTGAACCAACTATCGATTATGTAGTTACGAAGATTCCCCGCTTTGCTTTTGAAAAGTTCCCTGGTACAGAACCAATTCTAACTACGCAAATGAAGTCTGTGGGAGAAGCGATGGCAATTGGTCGGACTTTTAATGAATCCTTTCAAAAAGCCCTAAGATCTTTAGAAACTGGTCGTTTTGGCTTTGGTTGCGATCGCATGGAAACCTTGCCTTCGATCCCCCAAATTCGCTCTAGTTTACGAACTCCTAACCCCGATCGCATTTTTAGCGTTTATCAGGGTTTACGCATCGGTATGACTCCTGAAGAAATCCATCAGCTAACGGCAATTGATATTTGGTTTTTGGATAAAATGCAAGAATTAATGATCGCCGAAAAGTTTTTAATCAAAACTAGCTTGCCTAAAATCTCGGCTAAACAACTGCGCTTGATTAAACAGCAAGGATTTAGCGATCGCCAAATTGCTTTTGCTACCAAAACTACCGAAGATGAGGTGCGTAAATATCGTAAAGATTTGGGAATATTACCTGTCTATAAGCTAGTAGATACCTGTGCCGCAGAATTTGAAGCTTTTACGCCTTATTATTACTCTACTTATGAAGAGGGAGAATCAGAAGTTACCCCTTCGGATAAATCCAAAGTAATGATTTTGGGTGGAGGACCAAATCGTATTGGTCAAGGGATCGAATTTGACTATTGTTGCTGTCATGCAGCCTTTTCCCTTTCTGCTGCGGGTTATGAAACCATTATGGTTAACTCCAACCCCGAAACCGTCTCTACCGACTATGATACCAGCGATCGCCTGTATTTTGAACCCCTGACTAAAGAGGATGTACTAAATATCATCGAGGCAGAGAACCCAGCAGGTATTATTGTGCAGTTTGGTGGACAAACTCCCTTAAAGTTAGCTTTGCCACTACAAGAATATATTGAACAAAATAATTCAACGACAAAAATTTGGGGAACTTCCCCCGATTCGATCGATGCTGCCGAAGATCGGGAGCGATTTGAGAAAATATTGCGAGAATTAGACATCAAGCAGCCTCCTAATGGTATTGCTCGCAGTTATGAAGAATCACTCAAGATTGCTAACCGTATATCCTATCCTGTAGTGGTACGTCCATCCTATGTATTGGGGGGTAGGGCAATGGAAATTGTCTATTCCGATGCGGATCTCAAACACTACATGACTTATGCAGTTCAGGTAGAACCAGACCATCCGATTTTAATTGATAAATTCTTAGAAAATGCGATCGAAGTGGATGTAGATGCTCTTTGTGATACGACAGGAAAAGTAGTCATTGGGGGCATTATGGAACACATCGAACAAGCAGGAATACATTCAGGAGATTCCGCCTGTTCAATTCCTTACAATTCATTACCCGAAAATGCGATCTCCATAATTAGAGATTGGACAAATAAATTAGCCAAAGCTTTAAAAGTAGTAGGGTTAATGAACATCCAATATGCGGTACAGGGAGAACAGGTATTTATTATTGAAGCCAACCCCAGGGCTTCTCGTACTGTACCTTATGTTTCTAAGGCGACGGGCGTTCCCCTAGCGAAAATAGCATCTTTGGTAATGTCGGGTAAAAGCCTAGAGTCGTTAGGAGTAGAAAAAGAAACTATCCCCAAACATATTGCGGTAAAAGAAGCCGTATTACCTTTTAATAAATTCCTCAATACAGATACTTTGTTAGGGCCAGAAATGCGCTCTACTGGAGAAGTAATGGGCATCGATACCGATTTTGGCAAAGCTTTCGCTAAAGCGGAAATCGGTGCGGGAGTAGATTTGGCTTTGTCGGGTACGGTATTTGTCTCCATGAACGAACGGGATAAAAAAACAATCGTTCCTGTCGTCCAAGACTTTATCGATTTGGGCTTCAAAATTATCGCCACGGCGGGGACGCAAAAGTCATTACAAGAGAATGGAATCAAAGATGTAGGTTTAATCCTCAAACTCCATGAAGGACGTCCTCATGTTGTAGATTCGATTAAAAATAAGGAAATACAATTGATTATTAATACTCCTACAGGAGAAGAATCCCAAACCGATGCCCAGTTAATTCGCAGAATGGCACTAGACTACAAGCTACCTATTATTACTACTATTGCAGGGGCAAAAGCTACTGTAGCAGCTATTCGTTCTTTGCAATCTGAGCCTTTGGAGGTTAAGGCATTACAGGAATATATTTAACGTCTTGTGTAAAAAAATACCCTGTTTAAACTTGACCGCAATTGACTGAACCTTCGGGAATTCTCTCTCCCGATTGGCTAGTGCGATATGCGGTCAATCTTATTTGCCCAGATTCATTTACTTCTATACCTCTGGCTGGCTGAATTTTTCCCTGACTAGTTTCTATTGCTTGAGGACTAGTTGATGTTGAATCGCTTTTACTATTAATAGATATAGCAGAAGAATTTAAAGGTGATCCTGGTTCGGTTGAAATTCCCCCTCTGCCAGTAATATCGAGCCTATTCTTAGCTACTGATTCTCTATTGGCTTCACAGGCTTGTTGGGTGATTTCTCCTGGCGCGACTATATTACTAGGTAATTCTGTCGTGCCTTCAATGGGATTAGTGCCTGGGGTAATAATTGAGATAGTTCCATCCAAACCAAATTGGGAACTAGCATTAATATCATTGGTTGAATCGCTTAAAGGACGTTCTTCTATCCCCAGCAAAGACTTGGCATTAATTGTAATGTTGCCTCCTTGCCCTTGTTGGGAACTAGCTAAAATATCGTTGTTGCCTCCTGGAAAAGCAATAATAAAATTGCTGTCAATCGTAATATTGCCCCCATTACTCAAAGTGTCATTGTTAGTATTGGCAAATATTCCTGTTTTTCCGACTAAGTTGTTTAAAATATCTTCTTCAAAATCAAATTCAGATGGTCGATTGGGAGCATTATTACCATTCAAAATAATGCGATCGCTAATATTAAGATTGATGTTTCCTGCATTACCATTACTTTCAGTTGCAGTTTGAATCACACCACCGCTAAACATTTCTAAAAGCCGAGCATTAATATTTATTTGTCCCCCATCAAAGTTGCTTGAAGTTGCCGAATTAATGATGCCACCATTGCTGAGAATAATGCGATCGCTATTGAGGTTGACACTACCAGCATCTTGGCTAATATCAGTTATGCTGCTAGATGTAATCAAAGCAAAGTTATCTACAGAAATTAATTCGGAGTTGATATTCACATCGCCACCTTCTCCGATACCTGCAGTACTAGAGGAAATGATTGCTCGATCTTTTAGAGAAACTTGAGGTGAAGTAACGGTGATATCTCCCGATCCTCCTTCGGCGGTTTCAGTAATTCCTGTAGATATAGTACTACCGACTAACGAAATCGATTCTTGAGCATTAATAGTAATACTCCCTGAATTACCTAAGCTTCGAGTATCCGCCAAGATAATAGAATCTCCTGATAGCTCAAAAGTATTAGTCTCGATCGCAATATTTCCCGCGTTTCCTTCTCCTCCTACTTCTATTTGAGCTATTACATCAGCACCATTACTAATAACTAAAGAATCAGCAATTTCTAGATTGATATCTCCTCCATCTCCTTTACCTCTAGTTAAGGCTAATAATTGAAAACTGTTATCCATCAGAAGAGAGTTGGCAGTAAAATTAATATCTCCTGCATCGCCAACTGTGTCTGCACTAATTTCACTAATAAAAGCGGAAAATATATCGTCTTGTAAAACTATCGAACCAGTAGCTACTAAATTAATATCACCTGCATTTCCTTCTACCCCCTGATTATCTGTAATCACAAATGAAAGATTGGTAGCACTAAAGTCATTAGTATTGAGATTGACGTTACCAGAATTTCCTCTGCCATCTGGACGTACCTGGCTGATAATTGCACCTTCATTTATGGAGATAGTGTCGGCATTGATCGTTACATCTTGACCATTCCCCGTACCATAAACTCCCACTCCAATTTTAGATCTTTTGGTCATATTGAACAGCTTAGTATTAACCAAAACCGAACCACTATTACCAATGGCACTACTAGTATCTTCCTCAGGATTATTTAATTGTGACGGAGGTAAGCCTACTATACTGCGAATACTAGTATCCAAATCTAGTTCGGGTTCTTCAAATAGTCCGCTACCAATCAAAGTAACTGATTCATCTGCATTAATAATAATATCTCCACCTACTGCATTGGGATTGCCCATATCTTCTGCTATACCAGAGAGAATTCGACTTTGTTCGATCGCACTAAGATTATTGACATCAATATTAATTGAGCCGCCTCCATCATCGATAATACTTACCAAGGCACTATCACTAAGGGATAAATCTGCTTTGATAACATCATCGGGGAAGCTGAAACTACCGTCTGCGTTAATTAAAACTTCTCCTGCCCCTGATAACCCTCCCAAGGTAATATTTCCTCCTGGAGCATTAATACCGCTACCCTCTAAGAAAATGTCGCCTCCAATCAAAGCTATATCTTGACCTGGATCTACTTCTAATCCCTTGATGTCAGTTACTCTACTAACCTCAATAATCTCAGAAGTTATATCTTGCTCGAAAGTTTGTTCTACTCGACCAAAATTAGCGCGATTAGTAATATCCCCTGGATTATCGCGAAAACCCAAGCCAATTGGGGCATTAACCGTCAACAATGGCGGATTTTCTAAATCTGCTGCGCTAAACTCACCCTCCTCAAACAAAATACTACTGGCACTACTGCCATAAAAAGAACCACCAATATCAAGTCTGGCATTCTCCCCCAAGATAATACCCGCAGGATTAATCAGGAATAAATCAGCACTACCATTCGCCCGAATCGCACCATCAATATTGGATATGTTCCCCCCTGTAACTCGACTAAAGATATTAGAAATATCATTGGCGTTATCAAAAAAAGCTTCATTTCCAGTTGGTATAGAAAAGTCATCGAAGCTATGAAATAAATTACCTCCTCTAGTTTCTCCTCCAGTAATTTCCGATACATTACCATCTTGCTCTACTTGAGTACCAACAGTACCATCCGTAGTGATTTGAGCCAGAGTAATGCTACTAGAAGTAGCGAAATATCCGACAGTATAAAAACCAAGCTGCCAAAGAGAGAAGATCGCTTTTTTCATAGTGTGAGTTTGTAAGCCAAATATACATAAACTCAAACATTACAGCTTAAACTACTGTATATATGACAATTTTTATACAAAATTAATCTACAAGACGATTGCTAATTAAGTACCTAATACTTACTACTTACTACTTACCTACTCGATCGCGTTTGAGCTTAAGACCCTTAATAGATTAAAGTTAAGAATCTAAGTCTTATTATCCGCCATGTCTGCTGTAACTACTGCTCCCAAAAATATTAACTTTCCCCTAACTGCTGTTGTCGGACAAGAGGCAATCAAGCTAGCTTTATTATTATCGGCGATTGACCCCGAACTAGGAGGAGTAGCGATCGCCGGTCGTCGCGGTACGGCTAAATCGGTGATGGCAAGAGCGATCTACAATCTTTTGCCTCCTATAGAAATTATTAAAGATTCTCTTTATAATTGCGCTCCTAACAAACCTCAAGATTGGGATGACGACACCGTAGCTAAATATGGCAATACCGCGATCGAAGATATTCCCACTCAGATTGTCCCCGCGCCTTTTATTCAAATACCCTTAGGAGTGACAGAAGATAGATTACTTGGCTCGGTAGATGTAGAAGAGTCGGTTAAACGTGGCGAACCAATATTTCAGCCAGGGCTGTTGGCTCAAGCTCATCGTGGGGTTTTGTATATTGATGAGATCAATCTTTTAGACGATCAAATTGCCAATCAATTACTTACCGTATTAACTGATGGACGCAACGTAATCGAACGGGAAGGTATTAGTTTTCAGCATCCCTGTAGACCAATTTTGATTGCTACTTATAACCCCGAAGAAGGAGTATTGCGAGAACATCTTTTAGATCGCATTGCGATCGCTCTATCTGCTGATGGGGTTTTATCCCTCGAACAAAGGGTAGAAGCAGTTAATCAAGTAATCAACTATACTAGTTCTCCCCAAGAGTTTATTAGCTCTTATGAAGGCGATATCGATAGTCTCAAGACAGATATCATTTTGGCGCGGGAATGGCTCAAGGAAGTCAAAATAAGCCACGATCAGGTCTTATATTTAGTCCAAGAAGCAGTCCGAGGTACGGTAGAAGGTCATCGCGCAGAATTATTTGCCGTCAGGGTAGCCAAAGCCTGTGCAGCCTTAGATGGTAGAGATAATGTCACCGCTGACGATCTCCGCAAAGCAGTCGAACTAGTGATTATCCCCCGCGCCACCACCATTGAAACACCACCCGAAGACGCACCCCAACCACCCCCACCACCACAGCAGCAACAGCCCGAACAAGAGCCAGATCAAGACCAAGACGAGGACGAACCTGAAGACGAGGAAGACCAAGAAGAACAAGAACAAGAACCTCCTGCAATTCCCGATGACTTTATTTTTGACATCGAAGGGGTAGTTTTAGATCCTGAAGTTCTGACCTTTGCTCAGACCATGCAACGTCAGGGTAAATCTGGTGCGCGGAGTTTGATTTTCTCTGAAGACAGAGGAAGATACATTAAACCGATGATTCCCAAGGGTAAAGTAAAAAGAATTGCGGTAGATGCCACTCTGCGTAACGCTGCACCCTACCAAAAAGCGAGACGAGCTAGAAACCCAGGACGTAATGTCATAGTCGAACAAAGCGATCTCCGTTCCAAACGCATGGCGCGTAAAGCGGGTTCGTTGATTATTTTTGTAGTAGATGCTTCGGGTTCGATGGCTTTAAATCGAATGCAGTCCGCTAAAGGTGCGGTGATGCGTTTGTTAACCGAAGCCTACGAAAACCGCGACCAAATATCTTTGATTCCTTTTAGAGGGGAACGAGCAGATGTTCTGTTGCCTCCTACGCGATCGATTACGATGGCTAAAGGTAGATTAGAAAGTCTGCCCTGTGGTGGTGGTTCGCCCCTGTCTCATGGTTTAACTCAGGCGGTAAATGTGGGTATTAATGCTCAGATGTCTGGAGATGTAGGACAAGTGGTAATCGTAGCCATTACCGATGGTAGGGGGAATATTCCTTTATCTCGTTCTTTGGGAGAAATGCCCGAAGAAGGAGCAGAAAAACCCAATATTAAAGAAGAATTATTAGATATTGCTGGGAAAGTGCGAGCGACAGGGATGAAACTGCTGGTAATTGATACGGAAAGCCGTTTTGTTTCTACAGGATTTGCCAAAGAATTAGCTAAACAGGCTGGTGGTACTTATTATCATTTACCCAAAGCCAACGATAAAGCGATCGCAGATATGGCAAGAGGAGCGATATCGATTTAATCGTTGCTGTTTTAAAATATCATCTGGTTTTTACTTAGAATGACTATAAGTGCTAAAACTCTTTACCCTCTCTTTTCATTACTTTTAGAGTACTTGCTACTTTGCATAATCAACTTAGCAACTAAACCCGTCCACCCTGTTTGATGGGATGCACCCAAACCAGCACCATTATCGCCATGAAAATATTCATTAAAGAATAATAAATCTTGCCAATTTTCATCGGTTTGGAGTTTCAGAAAGTCACCGTAAATGGGTCTTTCTCCATTATCTTTGGGTAAAAATAGTTTAATTAAGCGTCTTTCTAATTCTGCTGCGACTTCCCACAAGGTCATCATTTTACCCGAACCTGTAGGACATTCAACCTTGAAATCACCGTCATAATAGTAATCAAATTTTTGCAGAGATTCAATTAATAAATAATTTACAGGAAACCAAATTGGTCCGCGCCAATTGGAATTACCACCAAACATTTTAGTCGGAGATTCAGCAGGTTCGTAGGTTACATCGTAGGTTTCATCACCTGTTTTAAATATATAGGGATTTTTTTCATGATATTTAGAAACAGAACGAATACCATAATCACTGAGAAATTCTGTTTCATCTAACATCTTTTTTAATAATAAATGTAGACGGTCTTCATTTACTACTGCTAGGAGACGACGGGAATCATTATCGCAACCTTCCATACAGGCAAGGTTACGACTGAGTTGGGGACGTTCGTTGACAAACCAGTCGATTCTGCTTTTAAATGCTGGTAGTTTGTTTAAAGTTTCTTGATGGATAGTAGTAACGGCGAAGAGGGGAATTAAACCCACCATAGAGCGCACTTTTAGATCTATATTCTCGCCACTAGGAACTTGCAGTACATCATAATAAAAGCCATCTTCTTCATTCCATAAGTCTGCACCTTCAGAACCTAAATGGTTCATGGCATCGACGATATACAGAAAGTGTTCAAAGAATTTGCTAGCGATATCTTCGTAAACATCATTATCCTGCGCTAACTCTAAAGCAATAGTAAGCAAATCCAAGCAATACATCGCCATCCAGCTAGTACCGTCAGATTGGGACAGTGTTCCCCCTGTTGGTAAGTCGCCACCACGATTAAAGACACCAATATTATCTAAACCGAGAAAACCACCCTGAAAGATATTGTTATTCTCGTCGTCATGTTGGTTTACCCACCAGGTAAAGTTTAGCAGCAGTTTTTGAAAGACTCGTTCGAGAAACTTTTTATCCGAACGTCCGTACATTTCCTGTTCGATAGTATATACTCGCCAGACAGCCCAAGCATGAACGGGAGGATTCACCCCATCAAAATCCCATTCATAAGCTGGCATTTGTCCGTTAGGGTGCATATACCATTCACGGGTAAGACGTTCTAACTGTTTTTTGGCAAAGTCAGGATCGATCGCGGCTAAAGGAATCATATGAAACGCTAAATCCCAAGCAGCAAAATAGGGATATTCCCACTTATCGGGCATCGAAATTACATCATCAGTATGAAGATGTATCCAGTTACTATTTGTACCGTCTTTACGTTCTTCTGGAGGTTTTGGTTGAGAGGGATCTCCGTTTAGCCAAGAATCTACGACATAGTAATAATATTGCTTATTCCAGAGCATTCCTGCAAATGCTTGACGTTCGACGTTTTGTAGTTCTGCATTTTTTGGATGGGGAGATACGCGCTGATAAAATTCGTCTGCTTCTTGTTGGCGTACTTGAAATGTATCGTTAAATAGTTGTCCGAAAGGAGATTCTAAGTTTGGTTGATCGCACAGTCTTAGCTGGATTGCGCTAGTTTCACCTGGTGCTAAATCTAAGGTGTAGTAAGCTGCAAACTTGGTGCCGATATTATCTGGGTTAACTCTATCGTGCTTTCCTTCGACTACGTGTTGATGAAAAGCATCCTTGACGTAGGGAGAATCATTTTGTTGGCAAGATAAACGTTGATGGTTGGTATCGTTTTCGGTAAACAGTAAGGGCGAAGGGCTATTCGCCCCATTGGCGCAATACAGCCAGCGATCGCCTAAATCTGGATGTTGGGCTTCAATTACGCTATAATCCTCGGTGCGATCGTATATTTTTAACTTTGGTTTTTCCACTTCGTAACCCCACGACCATATATTACGAAACCAGAGAGTGGGCAGCAAATGGATCGTTGCGTTCTCATCAGCCCGATTTGTTACCTGAATATAAATTAAAATATCCTCATCGCTAGCTTTGGCGTATTCAACGGTAACATCGAAGTATTGATCGTTATCGAAAATTCCCGTTTCCATTAACTCAAATTCTCGATCTTTTAGACCCCGCTTTTTATTTTCATGTTCTAATTGCCAATAGGGAAAAGCTTTTTGAGGATACTTATATAAGTATTTCATATAAGAATGAGTCGGCGTATTATCCAAGTGAAAATAATACTCTTTGACATCTTCTCCATGATTTCCTTGAGTATTAGTTAAACCATATAGTCTTTCTTTCAAAAAAGGATCATTGCCATTCCACATTGCCAAAGAAAAACACAACCGTTGATGGTTATCAGAAATACCTGCAATACCATCCTCTCCCCAGCGATATGTGCGATAGTGAGACTGTTCAAAGCTAAAATAATCCCAAGCTGAACCATCGGCACTATAGTCTTCTCTGACCGTTCCCCACTGACGATTACTCAAGTAACAACCCCATCTGCGCCAATATGCTGTTCTTTGGCGATCCTCTTGTAATCTAATTTCTTCTTGAGTTAACTTTTGAGGTTCGGACATGGTTTGTGACAATATAAAAATATTATTAATAATTAATATATGGCGTTCGCTTTGCTTATTTAATCTAACTAATGATTGAGAACAATATTGTAATAAATATTGCTACACTAAAAACTCAGCCTCTGATAGATAGATTAGAATCAATACCTAATCCGTGTTCGAGAATTTGAAACAGGTCATCGTAGATTTGATTAATAGCTTCCATATCGATGCTGGCATCAACTCCTTTCTCGGCTAATTGTTTGGTATCAAGATTGAGTTGAGCGGGAATATAATGTCTCAACCCTTCGCCCAAAGTATTAATGGCAAAAACCGCCATATCTAGATTGATATTGTTGGCTACATCTCCCTGTTTGATACCGTTTTGAACTAACTGTTTTAAATATTCGTTGGATGATGCTTGAGTCGTAGCTAAAACTTCTTCGCGAAAAGGTAGATCGCCATATACGGCACGATTGATAATTTGGCTTAATGCGGGATGAGTTAGGTCAAATTTAGTCCCTACATCAAATAACCAACGCAGATATGGAAAAAAACCCATGTTAAATTCTGGTGCTTTCGCTTCTTGCATAAAGGCTAGTTTTTCTTTATTGGCTAAATCTACTAAATATAAATAAAGCTCTTTTTTGTCTTCAAAATACTGGTAGAAACTGCCTTTAGCGATTTTCGCTTGTTTAACTATTTTGGTAATCGAAGCGTTTTGATAATCGTTATTAGCAAACTCGGCGATCGCTAATTCAGTAATTACCTGTTGTTTTTTATTTGGGAGATTGAAAAATGTTTGGTTTGGCATAGCCAGAAGCTACAAAAAGATATATGACTGCATAGTCATAGACTGTCACAAAAACAACTTCGCTGTCAATTTGGCTTCAACCAAATAATAGTAATACTGTCTTTGATAATGAGCGATCGCCAGTCTAGGTAAATCTAGTATCACTGCATTGATTAATAGAAAGTTAATAGAAGATAGGTCAGATGACATTGATCGCCCTATCTGTTCCAACTATTTTCACTAGTACAAACGCTCACCTTAACAGGGGTAGAGCTAAGAGCTAAAGATAGTATCATTATCTATTGCATCTAATGAATTAACTAAAAGCAATTATATGAGTCGTCTAGCACTTTTGAGCGTTTCCGATAAAACTGGCATTGTTGAATTAGCTCGTCAGTTGGTAGAAAAATTTCAATTTGGAATTATTAGCAGTGGCGGTACAGCAAAAACTTTACAGGATGCTGGCATCGCCGTAACTAAAGTTAGTGATTATACGGGATCGCCTGAAATATTAGGCGGCAGGGTGAAAACTCTTCATCCCCGCATCCACGGAGGGATTTTGGCTCGTCAAGACTTTTCAGAGGATATTGCAGAACTAGAAGAAAACAATATTCGTCCGTTCGATTTAGTTGTAGTGAATCTATATCCTTTTGAGCAAACAATAGCCCAGCCTAATGTCAGTGTAGCAGAAGCGATTGAAAAAATCGATATTGGAGGACCTACTTTAATTCGCGCAGCAGCCAAAAACTATAAATACCTCACAGTATTATGTAGTTCTAGTCAGTACGACACTTACCTAAATGAATTAGAACAATCGCCATCAGAAATATCTTTAGAGTTCCGTCAACGGATGGCAGGAGCAGCTTTTGCTCATACTAATAGTTACGATCGCGCTATCTCTAGTTATTTTGCTAATCTCAACTCTTCAGAAGACTTGGGAGACAGTTATAGTATAGGCGGTAATCAAGTTCAGTCTCTTCGCTATGGTGAAAATCCTCACCAAGCCGCAGCCTGGTATCAAACAGGTAAAATCGCTTCAGGGTGGGCTAGTGCTAACAAATTACAGGGAAAAGAACTAAGCTACAATAATTTAGTCGATCTAGAAGCAGCAAGACGAATTATTATTGAATTCGACTCTAGCGAACCCGCAGCAGCAGTGCTGAAACACACTAACCCCTGTGGTGCAGCAGTCGGTAGTACTTTGGCTCAAGCTTACGAACAAGCCTTTAATGCGGATAATATCTCGGCTTTTGGGGGAATTGTGGCATTAAATCAGCCGATTGACGCAGCAACCGCACAAGCTCTAACTAAGACCTTTTTAGAATGCGTAGTCGCTCCTGGTTGTGAGCCAGAAGCACAAGAAATTTTGAAGGCTAAATCAAAATTAAGAATTGTGATCTTACCCGATCTAGCTACAGGACAACCAGAAACTATTAAAGCAATTGCAGGAGGGTTTTTAGTTCAACAAAGCGACGATCAAATTGAAAATCCCGACGATTGGCAAATTGCTACCCAGAAGCAGCCTACCCCCGAACAAATTGCCGAAATGCTATTTGCTCAAAAGTTAGTTAAGCATGTCAAATCTAATGCGATCTTAGTTAGTCGAGATCGCACTACTCTAGGTATTGGTGCGGGACAAATGAATCGGGTAGGATCGGTTAAAATTGCCCTCGAACAAGCAGGAACCAAGGCTCAAGGTGGAGTTTTGGCAAGCGATGGCTTTTTCCCTTTTGATGATTCGGTACGTACTGCGGCAGCCGCTGGTATTAGTGCCATTATCCAGCCTGGAGGATCGATTCGCGATCGAGATTCGATCGCTGCTGCTGATGAGCTTGGTTTGGTAATGGTTTTAAGTGGAACTCGTCATTTTTTACATTAAGTAGGTTTTCAGTAGAGCCTAACCAGTGTTTGCCTCTACTGAAAACTAAAATATTAAAACATTAAGATCGAACCAGTCGAGATCGAAAGTAATGTGATAGGATCTTAAATCTATGCTCGTAATATCGTGTCTAAAAGCTAGTTTTGGCAATTTTGCTGTAAGTTATCAAAATTTTAATTTAATTATTTTGGTTACTAAGCTACGATCTTTTGGGTGATACCAAAAGTATTGGGGAATTAAGGCTAGACCTTTTGCACGAGCGAGATAGGTTAGGTTATTGCCCCTAAAGCTATAATAAGAAATTCAGTAGCAACCAGCTAAGACAATATAAACAAAATATTAACGACTATTGTAATCAAGAAAGGAGGATGATTTTTAATGACCCAAGTGGTTGTTGGACAAAACGAAAACATAGAATCTGCACTACGTCGATTTAAGCGTCAAGTATCAAAAGCAGGTATTTTCGCTGATATAAAGCGTCGTCGTCACTACGAGACACCAATTGAGAAGCGCAAACGCAAAGCAATTGCTCGTCGCAAAAAACGTTACCGTTAAAAATAGTCATGCATTTGTCGTTAGCTTTGATTGTCTGACGATAGATTATGGTTAAATATATTTTATAAAAAGCGATCGCTTGACTAATAGAATTATTTTTAGTTGCGATCGCTTGTTTTATGCTAAAAAATTGACTTATAGTTATTTTAATTAATTTTCGGATGGGGCGTTTGTTCTCATTTTGCCAGAACTAGAAATAGAGAATAGGCAATAATATCTATTAAGATGATTTCTATAAAGACATGACTATCGTTTGTTCTGAGTATTCACCAGAATATCTATAGAAAGACCATCATCATAATTAAAACGTGGATTTAATACCAACCAGCGACCTTTATGAATATGCAATATGCGATCGCCATTTTATGGTTGTTCAACTCTCTAATAATCTCCAAAAATATACAGAGTGTAAGCTGATTGAAGGAGAAGATATTAGACAGTGTTTTCCTGAGATAATTGGTTTAGAATCAACCTGTGCAGGAATACTATCGGGAAAACAACACAACTTTGTTTTAGAAAGTATTGCTCGCGAGCGAAATTCGTCCAGCATAATCTATTTTAATCTATCAGTTAAATCCCTGGGCGAATATTTGGTTTTCTTCATTGAAGATATTACTGAGTTGATGCAACTCAAACAATCATTGATGCAGCAGCTAAATGAGTCGGAAATTGCTCTTAATAAACTGCAGAGATTTGAATACTGCACTAATAAAATTATTGCATCAATGAGGGACGTTTTGTTGATTACAACTCCTTCAGGAAAAATAGAGCGGGTTAATAAATCTGCCATTGACTTATTTGGCTACAAAAAGTCAGAATTACTCGATAATTTTATTGATGAGTTTATTGAAGATCTCGATTTCGACCATTTAAAAATATATAGTTCTCTGTTAGCAAGTAAAGATGTAGTCAAGAAAGTTGATGTTACTTTCTTTAATAAAGCCCAAGAAAAGATTAATATCGAATTTGATTGTTTTCTGGCACCGACAGAAGTCAAAAGTTTTTTCAACTGTGTCTACATTGGTCGAGATATTACTGCCAGAAAAAAAGCAGAAGTAGAAACTAAGAAGGCTTTAGCTAGAGAACAAGAATTAAGACAGCTAAAATCGGGATTTATTTCCATGGCTTCTCATGAGTTTCGTAATCCTTTGAGTAGTATTTTACTGTGCGTACAAAACTTAAACAACAATGGTAATTTACGATCAGGCGATCGCGATTTATATTTACAAGCAATTCAAGATGCTGCTTTAACGATGAACTCTTTGTTGGAAGATGTGCTGATTTTAAGCAAGGCTGAATCAGCAAAACAAAAGCTGACAGTTAACTTATTAAACTTAAAACAGTTTTGCTTGCAGATCATTAAAGAGTTAAATTCAGTTTATGCCGATCGAGAAGTTGAGTTTAACTATGTAATTCCTCAAGAAGAAATTAATTTAGACCCAAAAAATCTCAGGCATATTCTCAGTAATTTACTTTCTAATGCTCTTAAATATTCACCTAGTAAAGAAACTGTAAGTTTAACTATATCTTGTACTAGCATTGAGCAGCCAAGGGATATTATTATCGAAGTATGCGATCGCGGTATTGGTATTCCCCAAGCATCACAAAAACATTTATTTGAATCATTTTATCGTGCAGCTAATGTGGATGATGTTCCTGGTACGGGTCTGGGACTATCTATTGTTAAAAAAGCCGTCGAACTATACCAGGGATCGATCTTTATTGATAGCGAAGTCGATCGAGGAACACTTATTACCGTGAAATTACCCATCAATAGTGAAAATATTGACTGAGGAACCAGACAGGTTCGCTAAAGTTACAAATTCGGTCTGTTAGTTTACAATAAAAAATACATTAAAACAAAATATCTTAAAAACATATAAGTTCTTTAAGTATCAGTATTAGTTTGGGAAGTATATCGATCATGGGCGAAATAACTAAAGCAGAAATACGTCAAAAGTTGGGAAATATTTCTCAACTACAAGATCTTTTATTTGGCGAAGAAATGGCAGAATTTAATCAAAAATTTAGAGAGCATACTCAAACAATTCACGATTTAGAGGCTAGGCAAGAAAAATTTCAATTATCGATTGAAGAACGAATTAATCAGTTGGAAAATCAGTTAACGCTGAAAATTGATTCAGTAGGCAAAACATTAGAAAAGAAACTCAAATATTTAAAATTTACTACACAAGATTTACAAGACAAACTACAGCAAGATTTGAATTCTGTTTCTCAATATAGTTACAAAAGTATAGATTCCTTACAGAATAATCTTAAAATTCAAGCTAATGATCTACGAACTGAAATTACTCAATCTAAAGCTAGTTCAGACCGAGATTTAAAGCTATTAAAACAGCAGGTTATGGAAAGACTAGAATCTAGTTTGACGCAACTATCTACAGGAAAAGTATCTCGTAGCGATTTGGCTGAAGTACTCTTTGAACTATGCCTAAAACTAAAAGAACCTAGCTCTGACTTGGAATTATCTCAGAATTTGGATAATGGAAAGGTAGTTGAGTTAGTGCTTCAAGAGCAACAGTCTTCTGTGGAACATCAATAATTTGACTGCCGCATAAAGAGTCTTAATCGAGTCTTGCTTCCTCACTTTGGAAAGTAGGAAGTGAATGACTCTGACATGGCAGTGGCTACTAACGATAATTTCAGTAAATATAGGCTGTTAACTTCGATATCGAGTTAATTATAATTGAGTGTATTATCTTTAGAATTATTGTTAGTTAGCTTGTTAAAAATTCGTGTCTTGATAGCAATTGTCTCTACTTTATTAATTAGCAAATCTGCGATCGCCTCCAGTTTATCAACTAAAGCTAATCCTAATTTAGTTAATGGCTGCCTACAGATAGGCAATCGTTCTTTAGTATCAATTAATGATAGTCCTGCTCAGTCAAAAATCAAAAAGCAAAGCAACAATATTGCTCGGCGTTATACATCTTCAAATTTTCCTCAAAGAAGTATTTGGTGGGCAGCTGAACAGTTCGATCCTTTTGAAGGGAAATTAATTCAAGATTGGCTAACCCATCCCCAAAAACAACAGATTAATCTCACTGTAGATCTACAATTGTGGTCACTTCTTGACTATTTTGGACGCTATCGTTTTGTTAATCAATTTGGGGCAGTAGCTAGAAAATATGGCTACAGTTTGAATATTATGAACGAAAAACTACATTGTCTGGCAACTTACAAATACAATTCTATTAGCCAACCCCCTAGATGGGAACTGAAACTACAGCAGTTAGGAGAAGATAGCTTGCAGCTTGACAAACCTGAAAAACAAAAAAGTCAAATAGTTAATGATTAACTAATAGTTTTTCTTGACTAACAGAAGTGAGTAACAAGTTACATATTTCTCTAACTGCACCCTGTCCTCCAGATTGATTGGTAACATATTTAGCAACAGCTTTATTTTCGGGAATGGCATCAGCAACAGTTAAGGGAAATCCTACGGCATTGAGTACGGATAAATCGTTAAGATCGTCTCCCATATAGGCTACTTGAGCCAAAGATAAATTGAGCTTTTTACACAAATTTATCAAGACGATTAGTTTATCTTCGACACCGATAAAACAGTTTTCAATACCTAATTTACGGGCACGATAATTAGTAGCAGGAGAGTCATTAGCACTAATAATTGCTACTTCTATTCCCGATCGCATTAATAACTGAATTCCCTTACCATCTTTGACATTAAATTTCTTGCTTACTTCACCACTTTCGCTATAGTAAAGACCACCATCAGTTAAGATACCATCAACATCTAAAGCTAAAAGTTTGATCTGAGTAATATTATCGATTGTTGAGGATTGAGGATTGAACATGATTATATGGTTAAACGAGTAAAGATTCTAAGTTGTTCTGTTCTAAAGTGTTAAGCAAGACCTGGGGATTAGCAACCTTTTCCAATCTATTAGTACGTCGATCTTGTTTAGTACGGATGTTTTTATTAAGATCTTCTTGAGAGTTATTTAATAAATTAGCTTGGCTCAACTTTAGTCCTGTAGATTGCAAAAAGTTGAACAAGAAAATAAACTTTTCTTGATTATTATCTAAGCTATGAATTTTTTCATATTCCAAAATTTTAACTTCTTGGTTACTCTGTCTTAGCTCATTTTCAATAAAGTTATAATAATCCTTTTGAAAAAATAGCCATTTGAGAAAACTATTAGGATTGAAGTCCAATTTTAATTTGGTAGTATCTTGACGATCCCAACTTTGGATTGATTTAGCAAATTGAGATGAAAAATAGACATCTAGCAAGTTTCTCTTGATAAGTACTTTTTGAATTCTGTGGTTTTGAATAATAGTTTCTTTGAGATCCTGTTGAGATAAATGATTAGGGAAGATTTTGAAGCTAACGTATTTTTTCTTACTGTAGCGATCGATTAAATTAAGAAGTTCTTGAGGATGTTCTGCTACAAATTTAACAAAGTTAGGATCTTTTTGATCGCTAATCTGTAATTGATAGGTTTTATTGAGATATGCGATTACTTGGTCTGCTATATGACGTTTATTTATATAAACTGACTTATTATGATAAATTTCATACAGCGATTCTATTTCTTGAAACTTGCCTAGAAGATCGCAAAGGTAGTTAGTACCATTCCTGGGCATTGATAATATAGCTAAAAATCTTGTTTCCATTTTTTTATGTTTGAAATTACGATAAGTGATGGGCTAATTAAATTACTGATTTTGTGTACCAATTAATTGATTTGGACAGGGTAAGAGGTAAAAGACCGCTCGATCTATTTCATACTTTATTGCGGTTCTAAGTTCCATTTTTGTTGTAAAACAGTATGCAGTTTTTGGAATACTTTTTGAGTTTGAGCGGGATTTAATTCAATTGATTTTTGATAGGCATTTAGAGCATCATCGACATTACCTTGTCTTAGCTGTAAATTTCCTAAATTGAGATGTAGGTCAGAATTTTTCCAAAACATTTTGACCGCCTGTTGATAAATATCGATCGCCTTATCCAATTTGTTTTGTTTGGTAAAGATGTCAGCGAGATTGCTATAGAAATATTCAGTATTAGGCGACAAATCAATTGCTTTAGAGTAATATTTAATAGCTTCTTGCCATGCTCTTTTCTTTCTGAAAATATCCCCTACACAACGATAATTAAAAGCATTAGCTGGCTCCAAATCTATCGCTTTGAGATAGTTTACTTCAGCTTGGGCTAATTCATTTTGCTTCATCAAGACATCCCCCAGTAAACGATAAAACTGTGAATATTCAGGATTCATGGCGATCGCCTGTTTGTAGACAGCTATTGTCTCAGACAATAAATTGTTGGTAAACAAAATTTTACCGAGTGATTGATAGAAACTTTCCCATTTAGGATTTAGCGAAATTGCTTTTTTGTAAGCAGATATTGCTTCTGGCAATTTATCTTGCTTATGAAATATAGCTCCTAGTTCTCCGTAATAAGTTGCATTATTTGGTTTAATTGCAATTGCTTTTTGTAGCTTGGCTACTGCTCGATCTAATTTGTTTTGTCGAGTTAAGACTATACTTTCAAAATGAAATTGTTGAGGATATGTTTGAGAATCAACACAAAGAGCAACATACTCGTTGATATATCTGGCAAAAGTCATTTCATTAGTAGAAAAACTACTATGTCGATAAACAGTACTATCGTCAATAAAGTTTAGCTTCAAATGTTTAGCTACACTAGGATAAATTGGTATTTGAAACTTATTGAGTACGCTTTGATTAAGATTTATAGTTAACAAATCCTGAGTCAAAACTGATATATTTAGTAGTTTTAAAATTTGGTTAACTACATAGAAACCTAAAAGATCGCTAGGATGATTCTGAGTATTAAAAAGATGATACTTTTGATAGTTTTCTCGAATAAAACTACTAACTTTGACACTTAGGCTTGATTCTCTTTGAGCTAATTCCTTCAACGTATGGTCAATGTTGTTTAACAAAAACTCTGGAGTATAAAAATCAGCATCGCTTAAAATTTCAACAATTTGATCTGCCGTTTTGCCTTCTGCCAACAAAGATATTATATTGGCATCTCCATGAGGAATAATACCGTAGGGATAATTAGGCTTGATCACATGATTGTGGGGATTTTTGCAATACTGAGGAAAATAACCTTGAAAATAAAGAGAGGGAAAAGATATTTTTTGGCAGCTTGGCGATAGTTTATTGAGGATAGACTGAGAACTAAGATCGCCATGATGATCTTTAACTGGCTGATAAATAAATAAATCGGTCTGTTTGAGTAATTCTTCGGGAATTGTCGACTGCTGCTCGATCAAATTATGCACTGGAAAACAATGAACTATATATTCTCGGCAAAAAACAGCAGATCTGTGCAAGTATTCGGCGATCAGTTTATTCTGGCAATTGGCGTAGATTAAACAAACTTTTTTCATTGAATTTGATGTGTTGTAAAAGTCCACAGATGAACACAGATGCTTAGTCTGTGGACTTTCTTGGTTGTTTAGTTCTTAATAGATCTAGATAGCAATTAAAATTGGATATTGCTTGCTGTCTTGTTAGACTGGCATTAATGCGGTTGCATCGACACTCTGACGTACATTAATAATTTCTCGTAGGACGGTTTCTAGCCTAGTTAAAGGAATCATATTAGGACCATCGCTTAGAGCATTGTCGGGATCTTCGTGGATTTCCATAAACAGAGCATCAATGCCGATCGCAGCAGCAGCACGAGCGAGATAGGGAACAAATTCTCGTTGTCCTCCCGATTTGTTGCCCTGTCCTCCAGGCATCTGGACGCTATGGGTGGCATCGAAAACTACGGGATAGCCCAAAGCACGCATTTGGGGTAAAGAGCGAAAATCTACTACTAGGGTGTTGTAGCCAAAACTAGTACCTCTTTCTGTTAACATGATCTTATGGTGACCACTCTCTTCTAATTTTGTCACCACATTTTTCATATCCCAAGGTGCCAGAAACTGACCTTTTTTAATGTTAACGGTTTTGCCCGTGGCTGCGGCGGCGAGTAAGAGATCGGTTTGACGACAGAGGAAAGCGGGAATCTGTAGAATATCAACTACTTCTGCGGCGATCGCAGCCTGTTGAGGGAGATGAATGTCAGTTAAGACTGGTACGCCAATTTCATCTTTAACTCGTTGCAGAATGGCTAATCCCCGATCTATGGGTTGTCCGCGAAAAGAATGAATCGAAGTGCGGTTAGCTTTATCAAAGGAAGATTTAAAAATAAAAGGGACACCCAGGCGATCGCATATTTTTTTAATTTCTTCCGCCATTTTTAGGGTAAAGCTTTCTGATTCTATAACACAAGGGCCTCCAATTAAAGCTAATGGTTGTCCTTCACCAATACGAATATCTTGAGAAATTTGAGCTAGTTGCATAATTTAAGTTGATGGTTGAGGGTTGAGGGTGTTAATAGCTGATGGTAATAAACATCTAAAAATAAGGTGTCAAATCACAAAAAGCATTCAAACTCTGTGTTTCTTAGGCTTTCTTTAATCTCATCAAAATTTTCGATGACACTATCGAGCAAAGATGTTTGTTTAACATATACAGGTTTTAAATTAAACTGACTGCTATCTACCTGTAGAAAATCAGCTAAAGCTGAAATTGTAGTCTTAGAAAATTCTTGATTTTCATCAAACAAATCTTCGTAGTAGACCGTTAGGGTATTGTTATAACTCTTAAAAAACGAAGAGATTCGATTCATCTCATTTTTTCTATTTTTTATTTGATTAATAATTTTGTCAGGATCTAGCTTGATTTTGGTCTTTTCTATATGATTAATATTTTCTGCTTTGGCGTGCCACACATTGTGATTTGCTGCTAATAGCTGAGAAACTAATACTTTGAGGATATTTTTGCGAATCAAATGAATCACGGGGTATTTATTTTTCTTGATAAACTTAAAAATCTGAGGTTGATTATTAATTAAGTACCAATAATCATTCAAATGATGTAGTTGGTTGTATTTAATATCCAGAATAAAATTCTCTTTGCCATATTTGTTGCCGATAGAAGTCAAAAAATCTTCAAAAGAATCTAGTCGGCGATCTGGATAAATATAGTCAAGATTTTGTGAATCTTGTTCGATTTGGCGTTTCAAGAAATGAAAATAACTATTTTGAGCGCTCGCTTTCTCGTGAAAAATTTCACTACAGTAGGCAACCTTAGAATGAGAATCAAGCATATGACCGAAAACTCTAGTGCCAGAGCGTTGTTTGGCTAATAGAAAACAAGGTTTTTTTGACATTTTTGATTTTAAGCTTTGATGTGAATTAGTTTTTTATCTCAAATAGAAATCAGTTGGCAAAACAGATATTGCGACTGATTTCTATTTACGCAAAGGTTTGCCTCAAGAATACTGAGAGCGCATCTGGGGGAAAGTTCCCCCAAGAATCAACATAGTTTTCAGGTGTTAGGATACAGATTCCAAAACTAGATCTTGCGCCTTAAGTAAATCCTCTAAAGTGTTAACTTCCACTACTGCTTTAGCTGTTTGACAGACGCGGATTGTATAGCCGTGTTCTAATACTCTTAGCTGTTCTAAACCTTCACACTGTTCAATGGGTGTGGCAGGAAGTTGAGTATAGGTTTCGAGGAAATCCTGACGGAAGGCATATAAACCTAAGTGATGAAATACGGGAACTTCTATGGGGTTGCGATAAAAGGGAATAGGCGATCTTGAGAAGTATAAAGCCTGTTGCTGCTGTCCGCAGAGTACCTTAACTACATTAGAATCATGGTAACCCGTATCTTGATTTAGAGGACAGGCTAAGGTAGTCATTTCTGGTAATTCTCCCTCTTGGTAGGGGGCGACTAACTCTTTGAGCATTTGGGAGGTAACAAAGGGCTGATCTCCTTGGACGTTTACTACTACCGCATATTCGGGGTAACGAGTTGCTACTTCTGCTACTCGATCTGTCCCCGTAGTATGTTCAGAACTAGTTAATTCGACATCTCCTCCAAAAGCTTTAACCCGATCTGCAACCAGTAAGCTATCGGTAGCTACTACCACTTTGGTAAAGACATTAGAGTTAATCGCAGCTTCGTATACCCACTGCACCATTGGTTTGTTGCCAATTAAGGCTAAAACTTTACCAGCTAATCTTTGAGAATCGTATCGTGCGGGAATTACAGCAAGAATTTTCATGATAATCCACTCCTAACTATATCGTGTAAACGAATTAAACCTATACTTTTACCATCGCAATCGATCGCTGGTAATACTGAAATTTGTGATTCGCGCTTCTCCATTAGTTGCAACGCATCATAAGCGAGAGTATCACTCGTTACGGTAACGGGATCTTTGGTCATCATATCTTCGGCTGTTAAGCTATATATATGATCCGCGTGGCTTTTCATAATCCAGCGACGTAAATCCCCATCGGTGATGATTCCTAACAAAAAGTTATCTTCATCAACCACGTTTACCGCACCAAAACCCCCTTGAGTTAAGGCACAAACCACATCTGTCCATTGAGCATCTGGGAACAGTTTGGGATATTCCCCACTTTGCATCAAATCTTTGACCCTAAGAGTCAAACGTTTGCCTAGTCTTCCTGCAGGATGATTAAAGGCAAATGCTTCGGGAGTTAGCCCCTTGATCTGTACTAAAGTCATTGCCAAAGCATCTCCCACAGCTAGAGCGACAGTTGTACTAGTAGTTGGTGCAAGATTGAGGGGACAAGCCTCGCGATCAACTGAGGCATCTAATACTGCATCCGCTTGACGAGCAAGATTAGATTCTATATTACCCAAGATGCCAATTATTGGCACAGAGCGCAACTTTAGATGGGGAATCATGGTTAACAGTTCGTCGGTTTCCCCGCTGTTACTGAGCATAATTACTACATCTTCTGAAGCAACAATGCCAAAATCTCCATGTAAGGCATCGCAAGGATGCAAAAATATTGCCAATGTACCGATACTGGTGAGAGTAGCAGCAATTTTGCGGGCAACAATTCCCGATTTGCCTACTCCAGTCATAATGACTTTACCAGTGCAACTATGTAGAATTTGTAAACTAAGATCTGCTTGAATGCGATCGAGCTTTTCGGAGGTACGGTTGATGGCAGCAGCTTCTAATTGAAGTAGCTGAAAAATGTTATTTGATGCAGTAGTAGCTGGTGGTAGTTTAACGTACATTTTGTTAGGGGCAATTGCCAGGGGCGATAATTGATGGTTATTTTTTGTATAAATCACAGATGATGTCGGTATCGACAAAATTAAATCCCCAAAAGCTACGTAAAGAGGTGCGAATTCGGTTAGGTTTTTTGGGGAGTCTTAGATTTGTTAGAGGTGAGGTAGAGACTAAAGGAGTGAGAATCTTACGCCAAAAATCAGCTGAAAAAATAACATCATCTACAGTAAAAAAAGAGCCTAGTTTGAATTCAGCTTCGTTGTATTCTTCAGTAAAGCGGAAGGGATAATTACTCAAGTGAAAGCCTTGTTTTCCTAAATATTTAGCTTCAATTGAGGTACTGGAGCTAATACTATAAACTGCCTCAATATTGTCATGAGACATCAGATAGTAAAAGTTATCCTTCACTATTTGGCAATTACTAAATAAACGAGAAATAGAAACAGCTTCAAAAGGATCTAAGCTATAGGGATGAGCCTTAATTAAGAGAGTGTTATATTTAGCTGAAATCTCGGCAAAGCGATCGCAAAAATCACTAACTCTATAGAATTTATCTTGGTTAATTAATACTTTGTCATCGGTAGTTTGTCCAGCAAATAAAGCAGCTTTTCCTAATATTTTTAACCGTGGTAAACGGCTCATGGTTGCCATGACTATACCTGCCTGCATCAAAATTGATTCTTCTGGCAATATGTATTGAGTAAATAGCTGTGATATTTCGCGATAATTGCTTCTAATACCAAAGACAATATCATCTAAAAAACGTACAGGGTGAATGATAATATCAATAAACGGAATACCTAATGTATCCAAAGCATCCCTGAGTATTTCGGGTATCTCAAAAGCAATCACAATTGAATCTCGAAAACTAAGCCAGACATTCATTAAGAAGTTTCGATCTAGTTTCTTATATTTGAAAAGTTTTGCCCAAGCTTCTAAAGATACTTCCTCCTCAATCATCTGATAGCCAGATTGAGTTAAAGAGGTATCGTGTCTGGAGAATAATTGCTTTTCTATGGTTAAAGATGATGTCAGTTTCAAACAGGGAGTCAGGGCAGAAGCCAGCCAATTAATGTTGATATCTTGCGAACCATTACCTAAATGGTTGGAGCGAAATATATCCCCAGTAAAGATTATTTTTTGAGGTTGATTACTCATTTGTTTATTACTTAATATTGGGCGAGTTCTAGTAGAGGACTATAAGCAACATGGGAATTAAAATCAGAATTAATTAAGGCTTGTCCTTGAGCGATTAACTCTTTGACTAAATTTGGTTCATTAACTAAACGAATAAAAGCTTCAATAAATTCAGCACGATTGCGAGCTAACATGATGCCATTATTTCCTGCTTCGCCAATACCTACCGCTCCTTCGATAGTAGATACAATTGGTGTGTGATAGGCGATCGCTTCTAAAGTTTTGATCTTTAAACCACCACCGACAAAAATTGGATTGATCGTACAGTCACTTAAGGTATAAATTTCTGCTTGAGTTCGACCTATACCCATATTTTTTACTTGGGGATCGCCAGCGCAATATTCATCAAATTGTTCGCCAATACTACCAAAAATTAATAATTCTAAGTCGTAGGATTTGATGACCGACCAAACTTGATTAAGAAACCACTCTAAACCCACACGATTGGCTAAACTAGAACCACCAATAAAGCCAATAGTTTTAATTGCATAATTATTAGTTTTTGGTATTTCTGCATCAACCACATGGGGACAGAGTAAAACGGGGATTTGAGGTACGATCTTTTGTAATAGCTTTCTCTCCTCTTTTTGAATAGCCACTATCGCATCAAACTGTTTTAAAATTCGCTTTTCTTCTGCTAGAGAAATATTGATGTGGTGATCGAAACCGTGTTCGTAAAAACGGTATTCCCGAAAGCACATAATATCGTGGGTATCTAATACCGTAGTGCAGCAATCGGGGATCGCATCTTTGAGATATGCCAGATAAATATACTCTAGAATTACCATGTTGGGCTTTTGGATCGCGATGAACTTCGCAAAAGCCCGATAAAAGGCTGAATGTCGCCATCTTTTTAAACCTGGTACGTCGAAAAAGTCGGTCCACTGGGGTAAATCTTCGGGTAACTCTCCCCGTTCGTAATCTTTGAAACTAACTACCATTCCTCCATAACCACAGGCTTCAATTTCTTCTCGTCTGGCTTGCCAAATTGAACCTAAGAAAAAGATGGTTAAAGTTGAATGGCGTTTGATTTCGTTGCACAAGGACAAGATACGTTCGTGTTTGCCATTATTGCCTTCCCAAAATGGTGCTTCTGTTACTACGACAATCGTCTTTTGCGAGTAAGTACGATCGCTTGTAATACTTTGGATAGTTTGACTGAGTAAACTTAACTGCTGTACTAGCTGATATTTGTAATTGCCAATGACTCTAGAAGATTCTGTTCCTACTTCTGTTAGAGTCTGAGAATCGCTCATTGCCAAAAGGTGAGACACCATTTCTTCAGGGGAGGATAACAAATGATATTCTTGTTCTACAGGCAAACCATCACTACCACTAATGGTAGAAATAATTGGTAAGCCAAAGTTCATTGCCTCCACGGTTTTAATCTTTAATCCAGTCCCCGCAATCATCGGATTAATCGCAATATCTACCCCACGATAAAAATCTTCAATGCCATCTATTCTTCCCATCAAAGTATGGTTAACTTCTGGGGGCAATTTTAGGTGATTGCAAATTGAACCAGCAAAAATTAATTCCGACTTCGCCATCAACTCTTGATTGGCACAATAAGCTTTGATAAAACGTTCTACACTATTACGATTAAAAGAATTACCCGAACCAAAATAGCCGATCCGTAGTAAATTCGTAGTAATAGTTGGTGACCATTGCCAAGCAACTTCAGGGATGACATGACCAATAGTAGCTACTTTTGCCCTGGTAATAGAGCGATAATAGCTAGCCTCATCTTCTTGAATCGCGATCGCGATATCTGCCCGATTTAAGCCAATAGCTTCCTGTTGGTTAGAGGTATAAAAGAAGTCGGGAGTAATACCATTGCGCTGAAGTAAGTTAGCGCGATCTCCAAAGCGATCATGAGTATCGATGATTTTGATACAGCTAGGGGGAAACAATTCTAAGACTTTGCTTTGGAAAATATACTCACAAAAAACTACCTCAAATGATGTTTGTCGCAGTAAACTTCCCAAGCAGTCTGTAATTATGGGATCGTACCAGTCATCGATCCCCCAGAGATTTCCTAAAGATTTCTGTGGTTTGTGAATTTTAGGAATTAGATGAAAATCATCCCATTCCGCTTCCATAGCTGCGATGGCTTGGGCATCTTCACCTTCTTGAGCAAAGTAGACGAAAGTAATATGATGCCCCAAATTTTGAAAGTATTTAACCAGTGCAAAGATCCGACTGCGATTGCCCGCATTCTGCGGATGAGAAGGTGTAGGAGAAAACCAGAGGATGTCCATTTTAGAGGAACAAAGAATAAGGAATAAGGGATGAAGAATAAGGAGTAGGGGCAAATGGCAATTCGCCCCTACAATGTGGGAATTAAGGTAATTCTTTCGACCAACAAACCTAGTAAACGAGCATCAGATGCAGGAGGGTTAACGGTTTCAGCAATAGTTAAATCAATTGCCAAAAAAGGCTTTTGATGTTGGGGAACAATCACAATTTCTCCTGTTACTACTGCAGGAAAAGAACCATTACCTGTAGTTCGGATTGGGTCGATCTCCAAAGGGCGATCGCCTACATTAATATTTAATGTCTGCAATAAACCTTTTTTCGCTTCAGCTTTAACAATAATTTCCAATCTATATTTACCAGGAGTAGGATAGGCTAAAACAATTGAGGAGAGAGTCCCAGGACCAGTCCAGCGTCCGTGTTGTTCTTTGGCGTGCCAACCAGAGCCGATAATACGCTCTTTTAGCTCGCATTTGATTGGTCTGGGAGGAGCAGAATTAACGATGGTTTTGATATCAACTAAAGATTTTGCTTGGGGATCTACCATGGATGCAGGAGGATCTAATAGCCTAGTTTTGAGATAGTGAAGATCGGTTTTAATTTCTGCCAAACAATGTACTAAAGCATCTGTATCCATTTCTTTTTTACCTTCGGTGACATGACATAATACTTGCTCTAGCAGTATTTCATACTGATTAACGATCGCCGAATCCATTAGTTGGCGACGTTGACTGCTAACATCTAAGTCAACAATATGTTCGATGTTTTTTGGTGTTGTTCTAGCTGTATTTTGAGTTGACTGTTCTAAAGTAGGAGTTTCAATTTGAGCCTCCTCTGGGATACTTTTGACCAACTGCGAACCATTAGATGAAGTGTTTGTCTTGTTTGGAATAATGATGTCTGCGATACATTTTTGTTGAAATGCTGTAGAATCAGGAAACTTTTTTAATCCGATGTTTTTGATTTTTGTAGCTTCTACAAGTATTCCCGATTCCATTAATAGTTTAAATAGCTTGACGTATAACCATTCTGGCTGTTCTGAATTGAACTCAAGAGATTTCTGATAATATTTGATCGCGTTGGTGCGTTCGTTTTGCCGATCAAATAATAATGCGATCGCTCTAGCTATAGCATCACTTTGAGGATAAATATTTTCTGCTTCGCGCTTGAGTTTAAATCCCGTATCGTAGCGATCTATCTGAGTTGCTAAGGCGATCGCATTAGCATAAATCCATTCGGGCTGATTTTGATCTATTTCAATTGAATGTAGATATAAATTGAGAGCATCTTCTAATTTGTTGGCTTGGTGCTTAGCAACTGCCTGTCCCTGAATATTTTCAATCGGTTTATTACTATTAGCTGATTGAGTTTGAGTAAACATTATCTTGATTATTTCAAATGAATTAATTTAAAACTATGAGGTTTAAGAGGGGGTAACAAAATTGGCGATCTTTTTATTTTGCTACAGCACTACTAAATGACAAAATACACTTAAGTATTTTTATCTATCTATTTGCAAAAGTCACCAACATAAATCAAATTTCTAGCTACACAAATTGCTAACCTTCCACAGTACGTGACTATTTAGTCTATCGTTGGCAAATAACTTTGTCTAACCCATAGATCGAGAATTACAACTACCTCGAACTAAGGATATTATTGTGCAACAAGATAACACTGTATTAGTGAATTTGACATTAGTAAAAATACGGAGTATGCCTAAATAATCAGTAGATTTTCGTAAAGCTTAATACATTGTACTAAGTGTAAATACTGCTGACGATTTTGAGTGAGGTGTTTGATATTTATTTGAGAAACTGTTTCTCAAAATGAACCTAATTTAGATATGATGAAAAATAGAGTATAAATCTGATAATCTATCGATGGAAAATGTTTGGCGTTTTATTAGCAGCAGAGCATTGCAGCCAACAATAGCTAATATTCCCTTGGAAAAAGTGATTCTAATAGCGATTATTCTCACTATTTTTTAGTTTTTTTGGCAGTTTTTCTCGAATGTAGTAATTAATTACCTAGAAAGCTACTCTCGTCAAACAGAAACTAATATTGATGATGAACTAGTTGAAATTATCAAAGAGCTTTTAAGTTGGCTAATTTTCATTACTGCTTTATGGCTATCCAACTTAATTATTACCGAACATTTAAACAGTAAAATAGAAAAAAGTTTTAGTGGCTTAATTTCTCTTTTAGCAGTCAGTGCCCTCGCCTGGATAATTTTTAAGGCTACTCCTTTATTAGGCAAAGTACTAAGTAACTTAGCACTAGAGACTGATACTGAACTAGACGATCTAATTGTTCCTTATCTTCCCAAACTGTTTCAGACTATTGCCATTTTGATTGTGATCTTAAAGGGAGGCGAAGTAATTTTAGGAGCTTCTGCATCCGCATTAATTGGGTTATTGGGAGGTACGGGTATTACCTTGGGTTTATTACTCAAGGATATTGTCTATGATTGGTTTTGCACCATTGTCATTTATAGCGATCGCTTATACTTTACTAATGATATTGTGGTAGTTCAAGGAATTGAAGGGATGGCGAAAATTCAAGATATTGGCTTAAGAAGTACTACTATTAATATCCCAAGTAAAAGTACTATTCAAAAAATTCCTAACTCGAAAATGATTACAGGAATTGTCGAAAACTGGTCACAAAAATACCGTCAAGAAAGTCTACTAAGTATTCCTCTTACTCTGAAAATTGACGATCTGACCCTAGAGCAAACTAAGTCGATCATTCAAGAATTCAAACAAATCTCCGATGAAACTGATACTATAGTTAACGACTGTAAGGTCTTTTTTAGCGAAATCAAGCAAAATGCCAGAGTAATTAAAGTTCAGGCTTTTGTTAAAACTAACGATCTTGCTGTTTATAATGTAGCCAAAGAGCAATTTCACTTAGAAATACTCAAAATCATGGAAAGACAACAATTAGAGTTTTTTGCCACCACTCCTATTGCTTTGCTGCGTACCTTAGAATCAGAAAGTCACAATAAATAATTAATAGGTAATAAAAAGAGTAGGGACAAGTCATGACTTGTCCCTACTCTTTCTGGATGCTAATTGTCAGCGAAGAACAACTTAGAAACGGTTGTTTCTACCGCCACCACCTCGGTTATCTTCACGAGGTCTTGCTTTATTAACTTTTAGCTGACGCTCCATCCATTCTGCGCCATCTAGAGCTTCGATCGCTTTGTCTTCGTTAGCTTCTGATTCCATTTCCACGAAAGCAAATCCACGAGGACGACCAGTTTCGCGATCGCTAGGTACGTGAACTCGTTTGACATTTCCATACTCAGCAAAGACTTCTTTAAGGTCGTCTTGGTTAACTTCGTAGGATAAATTGCCGATATAAATTGACATAATTAGAATTGTCTTCTCAATGAATGTTGTGTGTTAGAGAGACAGAATTATTAGGAAAGAAATAGCTCAATACTTTACGGAAAAACCTTTAGATACTGGAAACAAACTCAATCATTAATCTGTTGATTCTCAGTCTGCATATTAACACTGTTTTAATAATCAAAATCCTCTTACTTTATTTATCTTCATACAAAGATTGATATGTTAACAGGAGATCGCGCGATCGCAGTTATCTATTTCTCTGGTATGAGATCTAAAAATACAGTTGTTATGACGACAGTTACGTTATCTTAGAATTAAGCAAATAAATTATATATATCAAAGTAGCCATGAAAAAATTAGCGCTGCTGTGCCTGTTTATCCTGGGATTGGGGTTTGCCCTGATTAGTTTCAAAGGACTGGCGCAACAAGGAGAATTTGACTCCATTATTTTAGATTTTAAAGAAGAAGTTCCGATTGCTACTATCAGCCAAGAGATTGAAGAACTTTCTCGTAAATATAATCAAAAAGTCAATTTAAACAGTGTTTTTTCGATTGACGATCGCGTTTACATCGTCAATGGAGATAAAAAAGTTCTTAAAGAATTAAAGCGATCTCCTTTAAGCAAAGATACAGAATATATCGAAGCTAACTATCTGTATCATGCTCTAGAAGTTCCGAACGATCCTGAATATAGTAAGCAGTGGAACTTCCGCAATATCAATATCGAAAAAGCCTGGGACGAAACCAAGGGCGAAGGTATTACGGTAGCGGTGATTGATACGGGAGTTAGTAAAGTACCCGATCTCAAACTAACTAAATTTACCAAAGGCTACGACTTTGTTAACGATAAAGATGATGCCAGTGATGATCACGGACATGGTACTCATGTAGCGGGGACAATTGCCCAGTCTACCAACAATGGCTATGGTGTAGCGGGTATTGCCTACAAAGCCAATATTATGCCTCTCAAAGTTTTAGCTGCAAGAGGTGGTGGTACTATCGCCGATATTGCTGAATCGATTAAATTTGCTGCTGACAATGGTGCAGATGTGATCAATATGAGCCTTGGTGGTGGCGGCGCAAGCAACATCATGGAAGAAGCCGTTAAATATGCCCACAACAAAGGAGTAACCATTATTGCTGCTGCGGGTAATGAAAATCGTAACTCATCTTCCTATCCCGCACGCTATCCCGATGTAATTAGCGTCTCGGCGATCGATTCTGCGGGCAACAAAGCCCCCTATTCTAACTTTGGTGCGGGTATCGATATCTCTGCCCCTGGAGGTAGCGAAGGAGCTAAAATTATTCAAAATACCGTCGATCCTCGCTCTGGTGAATCTGTGTTTGTTGGTTTCCAGGGTACTAGTATGGCAGCACCCCACGTAGCGGGCGTAGCTGCTCTAGTTAGAGCTACTGGAGTCGAAGATCCCAACGAAGTACGAGACATTCTCAAACAATCCTCCCGTAAAGTACAAGAAGACCATCTCAACCATTTTGGTGCGGGACATTTAGATGCAGGGGCAGCAGTAGAATTGGCTCTCAAAGGTAACATTACCTTTAATGACTTCTTCCGTTGGTTGCGTAAGAGTGGTTATCTTAACCTTGGTTTCTGGATTGATGGTGGTGCGGTGGCATTACTGCCCAAAATCGGCATGGTAATTGGTTCTTATTTACTAGCCTGGTTCTTACGTAACTATCTACCCATGACTCTGGGTTTAAACGCAGGTTTAATCTTTGGTAGTTCGGGATTATTTTTCCTCCAAGGATTATACTGGTTCGATCTTCCTCAATGGCCAATGCGATTAGCGGGTAGCTCGATCCCTGAATTAGGCAATGTTGTCTTGGGTAACACTAGCCTCAATCCGTTGTTTGCTAGCGCATTGATTCCCTTTGGCTTAATTATTCTCTTAATCGGCTCTAACCTCAGATGGTTTGCCATTGGCTCTAGCGTTGGGGTGGCTGCTTGTTTGGCTGTCAGTGCCTTGACTGCACCTAGTCTCTGGCTGTTGGGTAGTGGCGCGATCGCTCAAGGATATTTGATGATTAATGCCTTGCTTTGTTTAGGTTTGGCATATTTAGCTAGCCAGAAAGAAAAACAACGAGCATAACCTATCTTTATCGATAGTTACTTTAGTATAGGTTCGTGAAAACAAACCACTGGGTTCTAAGTTGTTAAAATAACTTGGGACTCAGTTTTTTTATGGGGTTAAGTGAGATGAAAGTTACAGGCAAAATGGAGATGAAAGGATTTGGGTTTGGTGTGTGGGCATTAGTCAGCGAAGATGGTACAAGTTACGAGCTAAAAGACTACCCCACAGAATTGGAAGAGGCAGGGATCGAAGTTGAAGTTACGGGAAAAATCCGCGAAGATGTAATGACAACGGCAATGATTGGCCCTGTACTAGAAGTTGAATCTTACAAAAAACTGAGTTGAACCGATAAACTAACGTGAGTTTGGGACAAGAACAAACCCTTGTGAGTTCGTTGCCGATTAATTCTTTTTTTTAATAAACCACAGAGGACAGGTCGGACACAGAGTAAAGAAAGAAGAGAGGTTTAATTGCTAGACGTTCGAGCTTTAAAAATTGAGAAAAGAAGGAAGTTTAGTTATCAAATTTTATTCTTAACCCGAAAGTAGCGTTAACGACAGAGGTCTACTTTTACTTGCTGATTCACAAATCGGAATTGCTTAAAAGCTAGCTAAAAGCTGATAGCTAAAACCGTATTATTATGTAAGTTACTACTTCAATCAGCAGCATTTTAATCTGTTTCGTGAATATTAATCAAACCATCAGGGGGATTTATCTCAATCCGTTGGCGATCGAAATCGACTACGGGAACTATCTCCTTAACAAAAGGAATCAAGATAGTAAGTAATTTCTTAGCCTTTGGCTTATACTTTTTACGTTTACTACGACGGCTGATTTGAGAAAGATCGCGATCGCCCTTTTCTTCTGCTTCTGGCTGTTTGTGTAATTTGATTTCTAATAAATCGTTACCTGCAGAGTAGAGATCGATCACTACTCCAATATTTTCTTGAGTTTCTTGGTGATAGACTTCTAAACCGACTAAATCGGCAACGTGATATTCATCTAAATTTAGTTTCGGGCGATCGCTTTTATCGACCAGTAATTTGTAGTTACGAAATGCTTCTGCTTGGTTACGATCTTCAATTCCCTTCAATTTAATAACATAAAGGTTTTTTCCTGCTAAATATCTCCCTTTCTCTAGCTGTACCTCTTTAATAGCATCGCGATCGCCATGCTTTAGCCAGCGCGTACCAGCTTTGGTAAATCTTTCGGGGAAATCAGAATCTGGATAGACGCGCAATTCTCCTTTTAAACCTTGAGGGGAGGTAATTGTCCCCACTTCTAGCCACTCTATTTCTTGTTTTTCGATCATTATTAATTATTTATGATTGATTAAGCGCAGCGACACTAGTTTGATAAACCTGCTGCACTACTTTGGCTAAACGTTTCATCGCCTCGGCGATCTCTGCTTCAGTAGCGGTAAGACTAATACGCAAACACTGTTGTTTGTGCTGCCAATCTTCTTTCAAACCAGGGAAGAAACTACTTCCAGGAACAGCAATTACTCCTACCTGTTTTAATTCTTGATAAAATTCCCAGTCCGTCATCGGTAAATCTTTGAGCCATAGCCAACCAAAGATCGCCCCTTCTCCCTGATGTAAATACCAAGGGATCTCTTGAGGCATTGCTGCATCTAAAGTATCTTCTAAAACTTTGATTTTTTGTCGATAGTGGGGACGAATCACATTTTCGGCTATTTGGGCTAGTTTCCCAGAAGATATCGCCAAGGCTGCGATCGCCTGTCCGTATCTAGATGAATGAATACAGGCATTGGTTTGAAAAGATTCTAAAATTTGAATTAATTTGGGATCGCCAATGGCAATACCAATTCTTTCTCCTGGTAATCCTGCTTTGGATAGACTCATACAGTGAATAATATTGTCCCCAAACTGAGGAGACATCTCAGTAAAGTTGAGGGCAGGAAAAGGTGGCGCATAAGCCGAATCAACTAATACAGGAACATCATAGCCACGGGCAAGCTCTGCTATTTTGCGGACTTCCTCGTCGCTAATTACATTGCCTGTGGGATTGCAAGGACGAGAAAATACGACACAGCCAGTTTGCCGATTAATTTGTAATTTACTAAAATCAGGACGATATTTGAAACGATGTCGAGCTTGATCTATATTTAAGGTTGGTTTGTAGGCTAATAAAGCTTCAGGAGTCAGGCTAACGCCTCCGTATCCTGTATAGTCGGGACTAAGAGGTAATACTACCTGTCTTAATTCTCCAGATTTGGTATAGCCACCAAAGGCATTGGCAGCATAAAGATATAGAGCTTGCGAACCTGGTGTAATTAGAATATGGCGATCGCTTAAGTTTAAACCATAGCGACTGTTGAAATCTTGGACTATTGCCTTGATTAATGGCTGATAACCTTGAGAGGAACCATAACGACAGACTACTTCACCATATTCATTGCTATCTAATAATTGTTGGGTGCAATCTCGCCATAGTTGTTCGACTTCTGGCAAAATTACGGGATTTCCCGCACTAAGATTGATAAACTCTCTTCCTTCACTATTTCTCAAGGTTTCGATAATGTCTTTCATGATTGCTCTAACTCCTGTTAGCTGAGACATTTGCGAACCAAATTGAGATAGGGCAGGATTCATTGATAATTACCTGAAAATAATAATGTAAACAATCATTCTATCGCTAATTTTACTTAGAGATAAATTGATTTTCCTTGATTTAAATCAGAGCAAAAAAAAGATCTTAGCAACGCCAAGATCTTTTTTAAATAATGCCTAGAAATAGAAATTACTCTGCTAATTTCAAAATTTCTGCAGCGATCGCCATACTTTCTTCATACAGCATTTCTCTACCCCATCGCTGTAGTTGTTGACCAAGTAATTCTTCAGTTTTTTGATCTGACACAGGCGTTACCTGTTCGATATAACAAGATTGTGCGCCACCTCCAGCCTCCATTCGCATACAGCCAGTGGTGCTAGAACAAAGTACGGTGCAACAATCAGCATCTAAATTAGTCGAACTCAAGCGCAAGCTAATCAAATCCCCAGGGATATCACCCCAGTCTGCGGTAGGAATACCTGCCAACTCTGCTTCTATGTCGCGTTTTTTGTCGTCGATAAATTTAACTCGGCGAATATCGTAGTCTCCTCCTTCTAGCTGATACTCTACAGGAGTCCATTGGAGGCGACTAGCCAACCAGCCGAGGTACATCAAAGCTTGAGATTGATTGCCTAACTCGTAGTCAATAGTAACCTTGTCTACTTCATAGATTTCCGATCGCCTTTCTGGAGGATCGAAAGCAGCAGCAGCTAATTCTTGCCAGGGAGCTAATCTACGCCAATTAATGTCAGCCAAAGCAGTGTCTTGTTTAACTAACTCTGCCAGTAATTTGAGGTCAGTTTCAGGCTCAATAAAACTGCTGGAGTCAAAGATCACTGTATCGCAGGAGGATACCAGGCGTTTAAACAAAGGTAAATCAGGGGTAGGAGTAGCTTTCCACCAGACAAACTTGGGTAGATCGGCGATCGCTAGTTCGGCAATAATCCCGCCAATCCTTTCTAAAGCTTCTGCCGTACCGCTTAGGGTAATATATTCACAGCAAACTAGGGTGTTTTTGCTTTGCTTACTAATCGGACAATAAGCAGACACCTGGGCTTTAACTCCTGTATCTTCCCCTAAGATTGGGCAAAGGGTAATAATCCGACAGGGGTTAGAAGCTGCGATCGCATCTGCGGTGATCCCTTCCGAATCAGGAGTATAGCTAATGGCAGCAGTTTTGTTTTCTGAAGTTAGTTTATCTTTGGCTTTAGCATTGGCAAATTCTTGTTTTAACTTTTCTTTTAAAGCAGAATCGGATTTGCCCGTAGCTTCCATACTATATTCTTTCTGTGCTGCCTTAATTGCAGCTTTGATTCTTGGTCCTGCAATACCGTCAATAGGCCCGGTATAAAACCCTAAAGATGCCAGTAATTGTTGCGTGCCTTCGGGATCGTAGACAATTAAGCTAAAGGTAGCTGCCCTAGTAACGGCAGTACTGTCTTCATCCGAACCTTGACTTTGCCAAAGCGATTGCAGTTCCGCTTCAATTTCATCGATAGATACGTCTTTAGGAGCTTGTAGAGATACTATTGGTGCAACCATAATCATTTAGCATTTATCATTTAACATTTAATATTTATCAGATAAGGAGATTTAAAAATGTTCCCATTGTCCTCGTTCCTTATCCCTGATCCCTCATCCTTTTATAGTCTTCTCCAGCCACGGCGATCGCGATTGATCATCGCTTCTGCTTCAGTGGGCTGCCAAGTTCCCGCTTCATACTGAGGCATTTTACTGGGATCGCTAGGAGCTTCCCAAGCATTAATGATGGGTGTAACTATATTCCAAGCTGCTTCTACTTCATCCGCACGAGTGAATAGAGTTTGATCTCCCAACATACAGTCTAACAAAAGACGATGATAAGCATCTGCTGTTGCCATGCCAAAGGAGGAACCATAGCTAAAGTCCATGTTTACGGTTCGGGTACGCAGATCTGGTCCAGGAGTTTTGGCTTCAAACTTTAGAGATATGCCCTCATTGGGTTGAATCCTCATGGTTAAAACGTTAGGGCTAGTCTGTTGGGCAGCAGACTGAAAGATTAGCAGAGGAACTTCGCGAAAATGAATCGAAATTTCCGTAACTTTCTTGGGCATCCGTTTCCCCGTGCGGAGATAAAATGGTACTCCCTTCCATCGCCAGTTATCGATCTCTAGTTTCAAAGCGACAAAAGTGGGGGTAGTAGATTCTGGGTTCACCCCATCTTCTTGACGATAGCCATTGACAGGCTTTCCTTTCATCCAACCTTCGCTATACTGCGCTCTAACTGCTGATTGTTCTAAGTTATTAATATCAGCAATATGAGTAGCCTGAAGCACCTTAGTTTTTTCGTTGCGAATACTATCTGCATCCAGAGCATTGGGAGGTTCCATAGCGGTGATTGCAAATAGCTGCATTAGGTGATTTTGCAGCATATCTCGCAATGCCCCAGAAGTTTCATAATACCCCGCCCGTTCTTCTACACCTACGGTTTCAGCTACGGTAATCTGGACATGATCGACAAACTGGCGATTCCATAAAGGCTCAAAAATAGCGTTGCCAAAACGAAATACCAAAATGTTTTGAACCGTTTCTTTACCCAGATAGTGATCGATACGATATACTTGTTCTTCTTTACAAACTTTCTGTACCGCACGGTTAAGAGATTTAGCAGAACTGAGATCTTTGCCAAAGGGTTTTTCAATTACAATGCGGTTTTTGATCGAATCGTCAAGCATTCCCGCATTTCCTAGCTGTTTGAGGGCTGGTTTAAAAAATTTGGGCGATACTGCTAAATAAAAGACGCGATTGCCTCTAGTACCCCGCTTACCATCAAGTTCTGACAAAAAGGAGTTTAGCTTTTGATAACTTTCGGCTTCGTCCATATTGCCCGAACAATAAAAAATACCCTTAGCAAAGTCATTCCAGAGTTCTTCGTTGCCAACTCCCTTACCAAATTCTTCTAGTCCATCTTTGAGGTGTTGCCGAAAGTAGTCATGACTCCAATCTCTCCTGGCAACCCCAACAATAGTCATCTCCGCAGGCAAACGACGCTCTCTTCTAATCTGGTAAATAGCAGGTATGAGTTTTCTTTGGGTAAGATCTCCTGATGCGCCAAAGATTACAATGATTGCAGGATCGGCAGTACGCTCCTGTTGCAAACCTACTCGTAACGGATTTTCTAATATTGCAACCATAAATTTATGATGATTTGTTTGAAAATTTTGATGTCGTTGGTTTTTAGCTATTAGCTATTAGCTATTAGCTTTTAGCTTTTTAAGGGCGTAATTTTGAGGTTTCCTCAGAATGTTGACCGACGAGGGAAAAGCACCGCCCGCATTAGCCTTTCTAAATAAAAAAGAATGAGAAATGAAATATAGTATACATTTCTCATCTCTCATTCTTGATCCCTTAAATTAAACTGCTGCTAATTGTTCCACTTTCGATTCTAGAGATGACATCAAAGATTCAAAAGGTTTGATAAATTTATCGATCCCTTCGTCTAGTAGTTCATCCATTACTGTATCTAGGTCGATATTTACTGCATCATCTTTTAAGCCATCAATTACTTTTTGAGCAGCATCAAGATCGGTTTCAATCCGATCGCCTGGATCGCAATGATCGACGCAAGCATCAATAGTGTTGGGAGGTAAAGTATTAACAGTATCTAGTCCCACTAGCTCATCTACATACATCACGTCACTGTATTCAGGATTTTTAGTACCAGTACTCGCCCACAACAGTCTTTGTACTTTTGCTCCTTTAGCAGCTAAGGCTTCCCATCTTTCGCCACTAAAAATTTCTTTGTATTTTTGGTAAGCAACTTTGGCATTAGCGATCGCAACTTTTCCTTTGATGGCTTCTAGTTTCGCTTTGTCTGCATCGCTAGCGGTTTTTAGTTTTTGATCAATGCGATCATCGATTTTGACATCAATCCGACTGAGGAAGAAACTAGCTACCGAAGAAATTTTACTGATATCTTCTCCTGCTTCTACCCGTCTTTCCAAGCCTCTAATATATGCCCAGGCAGTATCAATATAGCTTTGTACTGAAAATAGCAAAGTAACGTTAATACTCATGCCATCAGCGATCGCATCTTCCACTGCGGGTAAACCTTCTGGTGTCCCAGGAATCTTGATCATCAAGTTAGGGCGATCAATCGTTTTATAGTAGCGACGTGCTTCTGCGATGGTGCTTTCCGTATCTTTTGCCAAATTTGGTGGTACTTCAATGCTGACGTAGCCATCTAAGCCATCGGTTTCTTCGTAGACGGGCATAAAGATATTACAGGCATTGCGAATATCGTTAAATACCAAGTCTTCGTAAATTTCCTGGACGGATTTATTGGATTTAATGCCATCGGCGATCGCATTATCATAGGTTTTGTTACCAGCGATCGCCTTTTCAAAAATAGCAGGATTAGAAGTAATTCCCTTAATACCTTTGTCGGAGATCGACTGTTTTAATTCTCCAGACTCAATAATGTCACGGCTAAGATTATCCATCCAGATACTTTGACCGTACTTATTTTCAATTTCTAAAATAGGGTTAGACATAAGTTTTATTATCCTCCATAAAAAATATTTGTTCGGCGAGCGATTTGCGATTAAACTAAAGCACTTTGCTCAGTTTCTCTCCTCGACCAATCTTTGATAAAAGACTCTACTAGATCGACGTCTTGTGTACTACCGATTACGAGGGGTGTACGATAGTGCAATTTGTCTGGCACTACACTTAAAAGTCGTTCAGTACCCGTAGTGGCTTTGGCGCCTGCTTGTTCTGCTAAAAAAGCCAGAGGTGCAGATTCATATAATAATCGCAGTTTTCCTTCGGGATTTTTCTCCGTTCCAGGATAGAGAAATACACCGCCTTGGAGTAAAATGCGATGAAAATCGCCGACTAAAGCACCGCTATAGCGAGAAGTGTATCCTTCGTGACGATGAACGTAGCGAATATATTCCCGAATTGATTCGTCCCACTGCCAATAGTTTCCTTCGTTGACGCTATATACTGGTCCGTGTTGGGGAATGGTAATGTTTTCTTCAGCGAGAATAAATTCTCCCAAACTAGGATCGAGAATAAAGGAATGTACTCCTTTGCCCAAGGTGTATACCAATACCGTCGAAGGTCCATATAGTATATAACCCGCACCAATCTGGCGATCGCCATCTGTTAGGAGATCTTTAGCTTCACCGTCATTATCTTCTCCTTCTTGTTGACGTAAGGAGAAAATCGAACCTACATTGAGATTGATATCTACATTAGAAGAACCATCAATGGGATCGTATAGCAGTGTATAGCGTCCGATGGGGCAATTTTCGGGAATATAATAAGGCTTTTCCATCTCTTCAGATGCCAAGCGACAGACTAAACCACTTTGCTTAAATACAGAGATAAAAACGTCATTAGCGTAAATATCCATTTTTTTAACAGATTCACCCTGGACGTTAGTTTCTCCCGTAAAACCTAATGCCCCTGCCATTAATCCAGCCTTGCTCAAACGGCGACTAACCAATTTAGCAGCCAGGGCAATACGATTCATAATTGCGCTGACATCTTGCGCTTGAGTCCCGAAATCTGAAAACTGGTGTAATACGTGCCTAGATAAAGTTTTACAGTCTCTATCCAAGCTATACTCTGGAACGACTGTGTTGTCAGAACTTTCCATAATTATTAACCTTCCTAACCCTGCATCTCCTGCCTTCATCTGCTTTGATATAGAGCATGTTTGAGGACAAGAGCTAGATAAATAGCGCGATTTAAACCATAATTTAGATTTACTACGCTCTATTTATTCATCTTAGGAAGGTATCTTTGCTCAAGGTCAGAAGCTTAAGACTAGCTTTAGGTTATAGCGTTTTTTTGCTGTCCCTGATACCAAATTTTCTTGATCGATATTAATCAATATCAATTGACTGGGGGCGATCGCTTTTTTGGGGACTAGTTGAATTATTGCTAGCAGAATTATAGCCTTGTTTCTCTAACCATTGAGATAGAGGTTCTTCATTTAGCTTCAGTTGCAAAACACCAGAAACAAAACCACCAGCAAAAGCCACTGGCTGTTGAATAAATTTTTGTAATGCAGGAGTCAATTCAGTTAAAAACATAAATTCCCAGAAAATAACGTTTGAGTTTTATCTATATCTAAATCTTAATTTAAATCTTCGTTTAAATACTCGGTCGGCGATGATAATTACGATATAGCCAATAGTCTTGCATAATGCGATCGTGATCGAAGCAGAGATTTTTAGGGATTGACCACTGATTGAAGATAGCTAAATTTTTAGCATCATCAGCTGCCTTTGGTTCTCCTATAGCAGTAGCAATAAAAACGATTGCTAGGGTATGTTGGCGATGATCTCGGTTGGGATCAGAATAAACATAAAATTGCTCTAGCAACTTGACCTGTAAACTTACCTCTTCTTGGGCTTCTCGGATAGCTGCGGTTTCAATTGACTCTCCATAGTCAACAAATCCCCCTGGAATTGCCCAACCGAAGGGTTCATTTTGTCTTTCTATTAAGACAATTGGTCGCGATGGTCGATCAATTAACTCAATAATAATATCTACAGTGGGCGCGGGGTTACGATAGTTCACTTTATTTGAAGTAGATGATCGAATAACAATTTATGCAATATTTCTAATATTGTAATGCGATCGCATCAATGTCTGGTAGTTTACTTCGATACTGTAGCCAATGTTTTTTGGTTATTAAAAGCAATTGGAAAGATACGAGGGGAGGCAGTATCTAAAGATAAGCTAACTTTCGTACCAATTGCGATCGCATTACTAAGATCGGTACGAACGTGAATGGTTTTTCCTGATGGAGTCAATAGAGCATAATGATATTCTCTGCCTAAAAACTGCCTTTCTTGAACTACCATCCGAGAGTTGAGATCGGGAGCAATATTTAGTTCTTCCTGACGTAGCATTAGATCTCCTTCGGTGGCGGAGGTAGGAAATTTGATTTTTGATACTGCTATTTTGCCAATTTCTGTTAGCCAAAACTCTCTTTTTTTCTTTGCTGGCAAAAAATTGGCTTGGGTAACAAACTCGGCAACAAAACGAGATGTAGGATTGAGATAGATCTTTTCTGGCGTACCTATTTGCTCTATTTTACCTTGGTGCATCACGGCTATTTTATCGGAAATTGCCAAAGCTTCTTCGCGATCATGGGTCACAAAAATAGCTGATGTCCCTGCTGCTTTTAGGATAGCTCTAATTTCGGCTCTTAGACGATGACGCACCTGCACATCTAGATTACTCAAAGGCTCGTCTAATAAAATTAAGGCTGGCTGGGGTGCTAAAGCTCTAGCAAGAGAAATGCGCTGTTGTTGTCCCCCCGATAGTTGATGGGGATAACGTTTTTCTAAGTCGGCTAAACCAACTAATTCTAAAACTTCTTTGACTCTTTGTTCGGTCTGATGATTGAATGTTTTTTTGTTGCTTAGAATACCTTTTTTGTTTCTATTTTTTAGACCAAAGGCAATATTCTGCCCTACCGTTAAATGGGGAAACAACGCGTAATCTTGGAAGACCATTCCTGTATTGCGCTTTTCTGCTGCTAGAGAATCACAGTTACTACAGACTACTTTACCTGCTATTTCTACTGTTCCTTGGGAAATAGCTTCAAAACCAGCAATTGTTCTCAATAATGTGGTTTTTCCACATCCAGATGGACCAAGTAAACCCAGTAATTCTCCATGTTGTAAACTTAAGCTGACATCATCTAAAACTAATATTTGTTTACTGTTGAAAGAAGATGTCGATCGCTCTGCGTAAGTTTTGGTAATATTTTTTAGTTGAAGAATTACTGAATGTTCCATATTATTTCTAGGACAGCTACACGAGAAATAAGCTAGCTATCACCGCAGTTTTATTTGCGTCAATATTTTGTTAACCGAGAATAGTTCTCAATTAAAGTTTAACTCATTTGGCACGCGAACCCCCAAGGGATTTCTCAAGCATAAACTTAAAACAAACTATATCTTTGTAGTAAAGTATTGATGAGCTTCGGCAAACTTTTAGCAAGCCCTTGGGGGTTACTAAAGCTTAGTTGTTTGTAGGTTGCCATATCAAAAGGCATTTGTCCTGCTAAATCTTCACGGGACATATTTAAAAGCAAAATCTGTCCATTATCTTTACTCTCAATGCCGTAACCCAATTCTACACATACATTGGGGTCTACTAGCAAATTAGGTTGTTTTTCCCCCAGAATACTGGCAATTGGGGTAACATCTGCAATGAGTAGTAGGCTTTTGCTAATCTTTCTAAACTGACTGTTGCTGATACGCAGAGGCGACTCCATTGAGTGAGGTGTGACTTCTAAGGATAGAGGAATTCGCGATCGCGATGCCAAATTAGCAACGATATCTTCTAGTGCAGCAGTAATGGCTGCGTTGGCGGGTTGATAATGATGCTGGGGACTATAATATATTGTCGGTTCTAGTCCAGAAATACTTGTCTGTTTGGTGAAATATATTTCTTGGGAAACCAAATCGATATTAGAGACTACATAGCTACCGCTACCTTGGATATAGAACTCAACTGTTCTACCCTCTAGATATAGTTGAAACCAGTCTGACCCTTCTACCTTGGCGCGATCGTCTAAAAAATCGGCTCGTAGACCCGTTTTAAGCAAACTGTTTCTGCTCAAACGCAGGGTAAAAGGTTTTTTGATTACTGTCTTGATTGGCTCGTACTGTTCTAGATACCAAGCCTTTAGCGCGATAATTGCCACAATTGTCTGTCAAAAAAAGTGTCTAAATTATATTGCATCTTAACAGTAGACGCTAACATCTTCGCCACAAACATCAGCTAAGTAACAAATCGCACGAAAACGTAAAGCTATAACCTCATTATAAAGAGGATTTAATTTGCACATGGGAGGAATTCTTAAAACAGTACGTCCCATCAATTTGATTTCGCGTTCAAAAGGGCATTGGCTGGGAATTGATTTACAAATACGATGAGCCACAATGCTATCTTTAACTTCAAGATTATCCAACCATTTGCGTAAGGGGGATAATAAATCTAGTTTGGGTTTTCTTAACTGTGCTGCGTTCATAATTGACTCCTTCACTTGAATAATTTGATTGGGGATCAGGCTATTAAACTAAAACTAATTGCCTATCTAAACTTCTATATGTCGCTCAATCTGAATTAATGCACTTTGAGCTACCTAGATTTATTAAGCCACAAAATTATGCTTTCTTAAGTGATTTAGATCGCCTATAGGACAATTAATTAATCGTCCTATTAGTTTTCTTTTTCAATCTCATTTTGCATGATTTTGTTGATAGTATGCATGAGTAGTAACGCCTAATTTGTATGAAGATTATTTGAAGTTTCAGTTAATAACTCGTAAACTTAAATAATCTAACTAACAGTTATTTAAACAAATAATTGCTCTGCTCGTCTTTTGTACCAAATAAAAACAGTGACTACTGTTATCTTCGTAACAATTCAGTGTTTTTAGTCTTTTTACAACACAATTACAATTCTTGTCGTTTTTTTTGTATTGGTTGATGCAAGATAAACAGTGATTAAAACTTTAATAGTTTTAATCTTCAAATAGCATTTTTGACTAATACTAGTTTTAGTTTTTTGCGTTTTAGTACATCGGGATTTAATCGCAAAAAAAATAGGCTTGTATAGACTAGTCTGAGGAAAAACATCTAACCTAAGGCGGACAATTTGTATTTACCAAAACGATACAACTTCCAAGTTATTCTTGTGCTTTAAATAGTATAACGTTGTCAATTAACTATTGCAGAACAATATGTATAAAGTGCTACACAAAATTGGACTAAAAGGTAAAAAACCAAGAAATATGTTCAATATTTAAATAAGATTGGAGTTAGTAATCAAAGGTTGCAAACAAGCATCTACAGGTAAGGTGAAGCAAAAGCTAGAACCTTTGCCAGCGACAGACTCAACCCCAATTTTACCTCCGTAGCGTTCGACAATTTTTTGACAGACAGCTAATCCTATTCCCATACCTGGATAAACTTCAGTAGAATTTAAGCGTTTAAATGGCTCAAATATTTCTGATTGTAACTCTGGAGCAATACCAATACCACGATCTATGATGCAAATCAACCATTGTTCTTCCACAGCTTTGGCACTAACCCTTATTTGAGGATTTTGTCCTGCACTAAACTTAATGGCATTTTCTAGAATATTTTGCAGTAACTGGTTAATTTCCGTGGGATTGACCAAAACCTTGGGTAGTTGATCGACGGTAATTTGAGCTTGAGAAGCTGTAATCTCTGAATGCAGGTTTTTAATCACTTGTTTCATCGCTTGATTGAGATCGATGAGAATCCAAGTTTGTTCGCTTTTACCCGCACGCGAATAAGCCAGCAAGTCTTTCATGAAAGCCTGCATTTTAGAACTACTGCTACCTATTTTATCTAAATACTCTCTCGCTTTAGGATCGAGATCTTGTTGATATTCATGAGTTAAAAGTTCCGAAAACATCGTTAGCGATCGCAAAAGTGCTTGAAGATCCCCAGAAACAATCGAGGCAAAATCCTCTAAACTTTGATTAATAGTTTGTAACTGATGTTCGACTAATTTTAAACTACCTCTTCTCTGCCCTACTTCCTTTTGATTGTGATTTAATTGGGACAAACGAGTAGTAATTAAATGAACAATTTTTTCAGCCTCGCTAGCTTCTGAGGTACAGCTAACATTTTGCCACTCCAATCTAGCTACTCTGGTCATACTTTCGGCAGATGAGTTAATCAAAACCATCGGAATAGAACTAGTGTCAGGATTTTGTTTGATTTTTCTAGCTATATTCCAACCATCAGCATCCAACAATAATAAATCGAGAATAATAAAGTTGGGTTTGATAGTTTGAATCAAACCCAGATAGTCTTGCTGATTTTGAACCACTACAATAATATACTGAGCTAATTGCAACTTGTTTAGCAACTGACTCAAATCTTTGTGGGCATCTTTTAATACTACAACCAGTTGATTGTTAGGAGTTTCATTATTCATCGTAGTAATCAAAATTAAACGTATATACTAATTAGCGTTGAGCAAGCCAAAACTAATAATCAACTAACTGCCAATATTTAATATTTTCAATGATTGCCCGACCTCTAGCGATCGCCGTAGCCAAGTTGGGATAAATTCCGTCAAAATTGTGAACTGCAACTTCGCGATCGATAATACTCAGGCTATACAAATTTCCCGAACCTCGACTAACTAATAAGCTATAACCATCGATACCGATTAGAGCCTGAATATTCATGATTTTAGCTACCAAGATAGATTTGTGCTTTAGCTATAGTTCCCAACTAAGCATCAGTTCTAACCTTTAAATTGAATATTTGGGAAATCGATCAAAAGCAGTAAGTACAGCCATCAAAAATTATGTTGAGACATAATAGCCATTTGCCTGTAAAAATAGTGAGTAACCGAACGGTTTTATACTTATGATCGACAAAGTGATCGCAAATTAAAGACGTCCAGGTAGAAGAGTGTCAAATCCAATTTCCTACTAAAACAAAAGGAGACCAATAGTAAGGATGATGGTACTTTTCTGATTGAATTAAGTCCAATTGTGCTTGTCTGAGAATTTGAGCTTTATTTTTAGGAGCGATCGCGATTTGCTTGTATACTCGATCGACTAATAAGGCAGTAGATTCATCAGAAACCGACCATAATGTGCCAATTGTACTTCTGGCTCCAGATTTGAGGGCAATTCCGGCAATACCCAAAGCTGCTTTATTATCACCTTGGGCAGTTTGACAGGCACTTAAAACCAATAATTCAATGGGAATTAATTTGGGGGTTTCTTCTCGGACTTTTAATAGCTGTTCGAGTTCGTTAATGCCAATGCGATCGTCCCAAGTTAAAATAAATGTCTCTTCTACTTTGGAGCTAAACTGACCATGAGTTGCCAAATGTAAGATTGGTGCTTCGGTAGTGGCTTTTAATGTTTGACGTAGGCGATCGTTAGTAAACTGATCGTTGAGTAGTAGTTGGGAATCAACATTAGCTGCAATCTCTTGTACTTCTGTTTTAACTCCAGGAAGAGCAACAAATCCTTGGTTAGGTTCACTTAAACCTGCCACTACAGCTTCCAAGTTTTTATTTTCTAAGGTGGTTGAAGGTAATAATTGTAGCCCTGGAGTTAAAGCGATCGCATAATTTTCGACTAGATATTTTTCGCCATCATAAAGGGCTGAAACAGGAAGGTTACGCAAACTGCTATCAAGGACAAAGACTAAGGTTTCGATCTCGGCTGTTTGAAAATCTTTAAGACTAGGTTCGACTAACCAACTATAAAATTGTTGAGAATTAGCTTTTCTTCTTTTGTTAGAAGCCGCAGGATTAAATTGCCCCATTAATTCTCGGACTTGGCTTTTAATTTCATCAGAACTGATATCTTGAGTATGTAACTTAATGGGTTGACCAGGAATAGAAGTCAATACTGCTAGTTTTTCTGAAGTAACAATCGGATAAATAGTAGCAGCAGCACTATCTATCTTATCTATTTCTTCTGGTGTAGCTCGCAGACAAGCTTGACGGAAATAGTTTTCTAATTCTGCCATCTGTAAAGATTCAATCGTATTTCTGGCTTGAATTAGATTACTTTGCGTAGGTTGGGATATTAATAATTCTACTAACTGCCGATAGACGGGTTCGACACTTTCGCGGAAGGAATATTGAGATTCTGGATTGAAAGCGACTAAATCTTCGCGAATTTGACCTAAGTTATTTACTGCTTGCTGATAAGAGGAAATGGCTTGGTTGGTTTCCCCTTGGGCTTTGAAGATTCTGCCTAGCTGCCACTGCCATTGATAAGCAATATCCTCCGCAGCAATTTTGTCAGCTAAATTTAAAGCATATTCATTGAGAGCGATCGCTTTAGTCAGATTTCCCTGTTGTTCTTCAAGATAAGTTAAAGTTCCCACTGCATAGGATTCTGTCCTAACTATTCCTTTAGACTGAGCAAATTGAGCAATTTGTTCTAATAACTGCTTATGCTCTTGGTTAATTAACGGGACTTAAACAATTTAGAGGCTCAAAATGAGCTATAGTTATTATTGTATGGTCTTTTTACGTTGCTAAGATTAGCAATTAGCAGAGATGAGAGAAACTACTCCCGCAGCCATGCCTCCGTG